>Ga0316206_1000063_pt1 | contig 224877 bp, 221 predicted proteins | sample 6monthpyrite_MG_FD_204942 | JGI IMG/M metagenome (GOLD analysis project Ga0316206, IMG submission 204942) | Microbial mat bacterial communities from mineral coupon in-situ incubated in ocean water Damariscotta River, Maine, United States -... | ecosystem: Environmental > Aquatic > Marine >... | reverse complement strand
GGCGCAGATATCGGGGTGCCCTTTCTTTGGGTTACTTTTCTTTGGGCAAGCAAAGAAAAGTAACTCGCCCGCCGGTGCGAATACCGGCCCTTCGAACTATGAAAACCTAAAAAAGGTAATTTAATTTATCAAACTTACAGATCAAACACCTGAGAATTGTATAAAACTTCGCCCGCCTTACCCTTCCGGCGGAATAATATCCAATATCTCAGCCTCAAACCGAATCTCATGCCCCGCCAACGGATGATTAAAATCCACCTTCACCGTCTCATCATTAAGCTCAAGAATGGCCCCAGGAATCTCATCTCCATCCGGCGTCGAAAAAGCAATAATCTGCCCGACTTCGAGTTTCATATCTTCAGGAAAATCCGACAATGGCATATCCTGAATAGCCTCGTCATTAGTTGAACCAAAGGCATCTTCTGCATCAATAATGATACTTTCCCTGTCACCAACCTTCAGTCCATACAACGCCAACTGCAGACCACTAATCAGCACATCTTCATTACCCATTACAATTCGAATGGGCTCATCATCAAACGTATTCTCGGCCACTGTGCCATCTTTTAATGTTATGGAACAATGCAATACGACTTCGCTATCAGGTTGTATAGTCACTTCTTCAGTCATGGTTTTTAAATTATTCTCACTTCAAATCAGGTTAAGACCAAATCACTGCGTGGATTGTTTACCGCCAAAAAAGCCATCCATTAACAATATGGCAACACCAATTGTAATAGCAGAATCAGCAATATTAAATATGGGAAAACTCCATTGCTCATAATAAACATGAATAAAATCGATAACGTGCGCAAACAATACGCGATCAATCACATTACCCAGCGCGCCACCCAACACCATGGTCAATGCAACAGCTACCCACTTGTCCTGCGGCGTTAATTTCTTTATCCATACAATAATAACGACACTGACAATCAGAGCAAGACTAATAAAGAACCAACGCTGCCATCCCCCTGCACTCGCCAGAAAACTAAACGCTGCACCGGTATTATATGACAGTGTCAGATTGAAAAACGAGATAACCGGAATCGGCACATGAAAGACCAGATAATACTCAGCCAACTGTTTGGAAATTTGATCTAATATAATAACGACCAATGTAATCCAGAGAAACTTCAACATAAATTAATTACCAATATTACTCATCAGGCGAACTCACGTGGCTCGCCCTCACCATCAACATTTTCGATGCAACGACCACATAACTCAGGGTGCTCAGCATGTTGCCCGACATCTTCACGGTGGTGCCAGCAACGAGTACATTTTTCATGCGCACATGCTGAGACGGCAACCCACACTTCATCATTGGTACTCAGTGTGAAGTGAACCGCATCATCTGTCTTATCTATCTCACGATGAATACGTGCGTAAGATGTAATCAACACGAAACGCAGCTCATCATTTAATTTGGACAGCTGTTCAAAGATTTCCTGACCACAATACAGGTCAACTTCGGCATCGAGTCCGGAACCGATCCCGCCAGCGACGCGCAATTTTTCCAGCTCTTTGCTGACGGTCTCGCGCACTTCCATGACCAATTGCCAGAATGCGTGATCAAACTGCTCACCATCCTGTAGACCAAACAACTCTGTATACCAGCTTTCCAGAAAGATCGACTCACCACGTTCACCTGGCAAATGTTGCCAAATCTCTTCCGCCGTGAAACTCAGTATGGGTGCCAACCATCGAGTCATCGCTTCTATAATGTGATACATCGCAGTTTGTGTTGAGCGACGTGTAAGACTATCTTGTCGAGTTGTGTATTGTCTGTCCTTGGTCACATCAAGGTAAAAACTACCCATGTCAATATTGCAGAAGGTATGTAGTTTTTGATAAATCGTATGGAACTGGTATTCACTGTATGCCTGACTTAATTCGTCTTGCACTTGCAACGTCCGTGCAACCGCCCAACGATCAAGTGGTAACATTTGTTCTGCCGGTAACATATCAGTTGCAGGATCAAAACCATTGAGATTGGATAACAAATAACGTGCTGTATTACGGATACGACGATATGAATCAGCAACACGATTAAGGATCTCATCTGATACCGTCATCTCATTTCGATAATCTGTTGCCGCCACCCAAAGTCTGAGAATATCGGCACCCAGTCGATTAACCACTTTCTGTGGAGCAACTACATTACCTTTTGACTTGGACATTTTCTGCCCTTTGGCATCCACGGTAAAACCATGTGTGAGAACAGATTTATAGGGTGCGCAATTATTCATGGCAACCGATGTCAGCAATGAAGACTGAAACCAGCCACGATGTTGATCTGACCCTTCAAGATATAAATCAGCAGGAAAGGACAGTTGCTCGCGCCTGTTCAGCACCGCATTATGCGTTACGCCTGAATCGAACCAGACATCCAGAGTATCAACTACTTTGTCATAATGCTGGGCGTCATCACCAAGCAACTCCGCTGCATCCAGTTCAAACCAGGCATCAATTCCCTGTTGTTCGATAAGTCCGGCGACTTGTTCAATCAGGCTGGCTGTATCGGGATGCAGGTTACTGGTTTCTTTATGCACAAACACCGGAATAGGAACACCCCAGGTACGCTGACGTGACACACACCAATCCGGTCGATTGGTGACCATGCTCTCAATACGAGCCTGCCCCCAATCTGGCATCCAATGGGTTTTGGTGATTTCAGCCATTGCAGCATTACGTAAACCACTTTGCTCCATACTGATAAACCACTGTGGTGTTGCACGGAAAATGATCGGCGTTTTATGCCGCCAGCAATGTGGATAGCTATGTCGAAGTGCAGCGTGATGCACGAGTTTACCATTCGCTTTTAATACGTCTAAGACGTGATCGTTAGCTGCAAAAACATGCTCGCCTGCAAATAACTCTGTATCCGGCAGGAAACAGCCGTTGCCACCGACAGGATTATCTACCTTAAGATTATAACGACTACCTACTACATAGTCTTCCTGGCCGTGTCCAGGAGCGGTATGAACAGCACCCGTTCCTGCTTCAGTTGTAACATGATCACCAACAATAACCGGCACTTCACGTTTATAAAATGGATGTTGGCATTTTAAGCCTTCAAGATCCTGGCCCTTACATCGAGCGACAACTTGATAATCATGTAGCTCATAACGAGCAACCGCATCAGATAACAATGCCTCGGCTAAAACCAGTCGCTCTGGCTCATGCTCGGCAACACCTTCACATTGAATCACAACGTAGTCCAGACCCGGATTTAACGAAATAGCCTGATTTGCGGGCAATGTCCAGGGCGTTGTAGTCCAGATAACAACCGACATTGGTCCGCTACCTTCTTTTACATCGGTACAGCGTGACAACAGACTTTCAACGTCGAGCACAGTAAAACGTACATCGATCGCAGGTGAGGTCCTATCCTCATATTCCACTTCAGCCTCGGCCAGGGCCGATCCACAGTCTGTACACCAGTGCACAGGTTTGGAACCTTTATGCATGTGGCCATTGTCAATAATCTTTGCCAATGAACGAACGATATCAGCCTCAAACTGAAAGTTCATGGTCAAATAAGGTTCGTCCCATTGTCCAAAAATACCCAGGCGTTTAAAATCTTCACGTTGCTTATCAACCTGCTTGCCCGCGTACTCACGACAGGCCTTGCGGAATACAGCCGCATCAACCTTGACACCGGCCTTACCTATTTTTTTCTCAACATTTAATTCGATTGGCAAGCCATGGCAATCCCAGCCCGGAATATAAGGCGCATCAAAACCTGCCAGTGTTTGTGATTTTATAATGACATCTTTAAGAATTTTATTAACAGCATGTCCAATATGGATATCGCCGTTAGCATAGGGAGGACCATCATGCAGGATAAACTTGGGTTTTCCCTTTGACACTTCACGTATGCGTGCATACAAATCCATCTGCTGCCATTGTTTCAGCATGGCAGGCTCTCGTTGCGCCAGATTGCCACGCATCGGGAAATCGGTCTTGGGTAGATTCAAGGTATGCTTGTAATCGGCCATGGGGTCTCTACTTTATTATGCTAATTAATCAGTTATTTAAGTACGTATGATACCTGAATATTAAAGACAGGGGAAAGATAGAGAACAAATCAATACTGCCATCGAAAGATGTATCAACTGAAACGGCTTAAATAACCACCTAAAACAACACTATTTAATATTTTAACCGTAGAAGAGCAAAGACACAGAGATCGCAATGAAAAAACTTTGCGTCTTTGCACCTCTGCGTTGGATCTTTCAGCTATGACAATTCCGAGCCAACACTACCCCCGACTTTTAAACCACTCTCTGGCCTGCTTTTCATCTTTCTTGATCTGCTCTTTCAAGACATCGAAGGAATCGAATTTCATTTCATTACGAATCTTGTGCATAAAATTGACATGCACATAACGACCATAAATTTCTTCTTTAAAATCAAATAAATGCACTTCCAGCAAGCTGCGTGTGCCATCGACCGTTGGACGATTACCGACATTGGCGACACCGGCAACCGGCTCACCGCTCACACCAAACATTTCTACTGCATAGACACCTTGTACCGGGGAAGCTTTTCTATGTAAATGGATATTAGCGGTTGGAAACCCTATCGTACGTCCGCGTTTATCTCCATGTGCTACACGACCACACATGCGATAAGGTCGACCCAGCAATTGCTCAGCCAGTTTCAGGTCACCCTGCTCCAGGGCATTACGTATTCGTGTACTGCTAACCCGCTTACCACCGATATTGAAGGTATGCATATTAACCACTGGAAAACCTGACCTTTCTCCAGCAACTTGCAATAATTCAAAATTACCCTTACGCCCTTTACCGAATTGAAAGTCATCACCCACTACCAGGTATTTGACATCCAGACCTTGTACCAGCACTTGATCAATAAAAGTCTCAGCCGACATCGATGCAAAATGTTCGTCAAAACGCAAACACAAGATGCGATCAACTGAATAACGTTTGAGTGCCTGGTATTTTTCTCTCAATCTGGTCAGACGTGGCTTGGCCTGTTTCGGCACAAAAAATTCATGCGGCTGCGGTTCAAATGTAATCACCACAATTGGCAAATTTATGGCTTCAGACTGCTCTGCCAGCTGTCCTAACACTGCCTGGTGCCCCAGATGTACACCATCAAAATTTCCAATCGTTGCAACGCAACCACGATGTTGCGGGCGAAGATTATGTAAACCGCGTATTAATTCCATAACATTTAAAAACAGAACCGATATAAAACTCAAGTGTAAAGGTAAAGAGGGCAAAGGCACAAGATACAAAGGGAAACGGGTTGCAAGCGCTATGCTCGTCTATTTACTGACTAAGTGGCCAATATGCTTTTCCAGCATAAATCTATCGTCTATGCTTCGACAGGCACCTTCCATCTCCAGGGTCTGGCACCTGTGATTATCAATACCGCCACATACACAACACTGGCAATGGCAATCAACCACAGCAGATTCCACACGCGCTGTAGCGCGTTCCATTGCAACCACTGGTTAACATCATCTGTTGCCCACCACAAATAGACCAGCATGGCGACACAGGCTACAGTCATCTGAAAAAACAGTCGCCACCAACCCCGTCCCGGTGTGTAAATGTCCTTTTTCTTGAGCGTGTAGAACAACAGGGAGGCATTAATCATGGCTGAACATGCCGTCGCCAGCGCAAGTCCCGCATGGGGTGCAGTGGCCCCACTCATGGCCATTGGTACAACAAATATGAGATTTAATATCATGTTTGAGACCATTGCGATTATACCAATGCGTACCGGTGTTTTTGTATCCTGACGAGCAAAAAAACCTGGCACCAGAACTTTTACAAGAATAAAACCCATCAGACCAAGACTATAGGCCATTAAACTCAGAGAAGTCATCTCAACGGCATTGGCATTAAACGCCCCATACTGAAACAAGGTAACGATCATTGGAGCGGCAAGCATAAACAAACCTGCTGTCGCCGGGATTGCAATTAACATCCCCCACCGCAACGCCCAATCCAGGGTCATACTAAATCGCTCGGGTGAATTTTCTGCATGTCGACTCGACAAACTTGGCAAAATTACCGTAGCCAATGCGATGCCAAAAACCCCTAACGGAAACTCCACCAGACGATCGGAATAATACAACCAACTCACACTACCTGCGGTCAGAAAGGAGGCTATCACTGTATCCAGTAACAAGTTAATCTGCGCCACTGATGAACCGAAGATAGCAGGCAACATCAGTTTCATTATCCGACCAACACCTGCATGATTGCGATTGAGTCTCGGTCGAGGCAACATGCGTAACCTCCACAAATAAGGCACCTGAAATAACAGTTGCGCGACACCTGCAACAAACACACCCCAGGCCAATGCCATAACAGGCTCGTCCATTTGTGGCGATATAAAAACTGCCGCCACAATCATACAAACATTCAATAAAACCGGGGTAAATGCAGGCACGGCAAATTTGCCATAGGTATTCAAAATACCACCGGCCAAAGCGGTCAAGGATATAAACAAAAGATACGGGAATGTTATCTTCAACATGGTACTGGCTAACAAGGCCTGCTCTTCGCCCTGTTTCATAACAAAACCCGGCGCAAACAACATAATCAGTATTGGCGAGGCAACGATACCGACAATGGTGATAATCAGTAGCAATAAACCAAGCGAACCCGTCACGTGATCAACCAGGTCTTTCACATCCTGTTCTTCACCTGTTGAACGCGTTTCACTTAATATGGGTACAAAAGACTGTGAAAAAGCGCCTTCGGCGAACAACCGGCGCATAAAATTCGGGATTTTAAACGCCACAAAAAAGGCATCGGTAACCGCTTTGGCCCCAAAAACCTGGGCAAACACCATGTCTCGCACAAAACCCAAAATGCGAGACAACATCGTCATAGCGCTAACAATGGCGGTAGATTTCAGTAATTTTCGACTCATTTAGACCATTTTCTGACCAGTTTCTGCCAAACTGGACAATTCTCCCGATAATTCCTGCGGTTACTATACCCGCCTTTTATTTTTTAGACACTGTTTCACTAAGAAAAACTATAAAAATGAACCTTATCCAGTGTAAATAACTTGACAATCAGGCGAAAAATCCGCAATATGCGCGGTCTTTCAAAGAGATAATTTGTAGCAGGAGTAATACCTTGGCTAATTCACCACAAGCTAAAAAACGTGCCCGTCAGGCAGAAACACATCGTCAACGTAACGCTGGTCAACGTTCCATGATGCGTACCTATGTTAAAAATGTACTTAAAGCCGTATCAGATGGTGACAAAACTGCCGCTGAAGCTGCCTATAAGCTCGCTGCCCCTGCTTTAGATCGCATGGCTGGTAAAGGCCTGATTCACAAGAATAAAGCTGCACGTCATAAAAGCCGCTTGAATCATTCTATTCGTGCCATGTAAGCGATTATGAATTCCAATAAAAAAGCCGGTCAAAGACCGGCTTTTTTATTGGAATCACATCAACACCAAATCATCCCGATTAATTAACTCAGCTTCATCGACATAACCCAGAATCGATTCTATCTGGTCACTCGCCTTACCCATCAACTGTCGACTTTCGGTCGCATTATAATTAACCAAACCTCGTGCTATCTCGACACCATCCGGTCCCACACAAGAAACCAGCTCGCCTCGTTCAAATTGCCCCTCTACAGCGGTAATGCCAACGGGTAACAGACTACGACCATGCTCTCGCAACACATTGACTGCCCCGGCATCCAGTTTCAATTGTCCTTTCAGCTTTAATTGACCCGCCAACCATTGCTTACGTGCAACCAGTGGCTCATCATCAGAAATCAGCATAGTACCCATGGTTTCGCCTTCAGACAGACGTAATAAGATATCCTGTTCACAACCTGATGCAATAATCGTAGCTGTCCCTGAACGTGCCGCACGTGCAGCTGCCTGCACCTTGGTTACCATGCCACCTTGCCCAAGCGCTCCCTTGCTACTACCCGCCATCTTTGCCAGTTCAACATCACCCGCATGCCCCATTGAAATCAGCTCAGCATCACTATGAATACGCGGATCTTTATTAAACAAACCCTGCTGATCGGTAAGTATTACAAGTACATCTGCTTCAGTAAAATTAGCTACCAATGCTGCAAGTGTGTCGTTATCACCAAAACGAATTTCTTCAGTAGCCACGGTATCATTCTCGTTTATCACCGGGACCACTCCCAGCGCCAACAATGAACGTACAGTGGAACGCGCATTCAAATAACGCTGGCGATCAGCCAGATCTTCGTGGGTTAAAAGGATCTGCGCTGTATGCAGGCCATGCCGTTGAAAATGTGATTCATAGGCCTGCACAAGACCCATCTGACCAACCGCTGCGGCAGCCTGCAACTCATGCAATGCATGGGGGCGCTGCTGCCAACCCAGTCGAGTCATGCCCTCTGCCACTGAACCAGATGAAACCAGCACCACTTCATGGCCTGATTGCTGCAATTGCGCCACCTGGTCTACCCATTGCCCAATTGCATGCCCATCAAGACCGCGGCCATCGTTAGTCAGCAAGGCGCTGCCTATTTTAATAACCCAGCGTTTGGCACTTTTAATTTGTTCTCGTGTTTTCATTTTAATTAAGGGTAAAAGTACAAGGAGAAAGATACAAGCTATCACGGGAAAATCAGGTTTTAGTTATCTTCAACCTTCTCTGCTTCATCACTCTCCTGATCCTTGTCTTTTGCTCTGTTTTCCTCTAGATATTCCATAATTTTGTAACTCAGATCAGTCGTTCCCTGCTTCTGGATGGCAGAAATTTTATACACGGGACCTTTCCATTCCAATCCATCAATAATCTCCTGACAACGCCCTTCCTGTTCTTCTTCAGGCAACAAATCCAGTTTATTCAACACCAGCCAACGATCCTGGCTTGCCAGATCATTACTGAATTTTTCCAGCTCATGTTCTATTTTTTTCACGTCATCAACCGGGTCTCCTGTCCCGCCGAAAGGTGAGATATCGACCAGATGTAGAAGCAAGCCTGTGCGCGATAAATGCTTCAGAAACTGAATTCCTAATCCTGCACCTTCAGCTGCACCTTCTATCAAACCCGGAATATCTGCAACAACAAAACTTCGATGGGCCGCGACACTAACAACGCCAAGATTAGGGTGTAAGGTTGTAAATGGATAATTAGCCACTTTTGGACGCGCTGATGAGACAGAACGGATTAAGGTCGATTTACCCGCATTTGGCATACCAAGCAAACCTACATCGGCCAGCAACTTCAATTCGAGTTGCAAGATACGGTGTTCACCCGGAGAACCATCGGTTTGTTTACGTGGTGCCCGGTTTGTGCTGCTTTTGAAGCGAGCGTTACCCAAGCCATGAAACCCGCCTTGTGCGACTTTAACTTTCTGTCCTACTTTGACCAGATCACCAATAATCTCATGTGTGTCTTGATCGGTAATAATGGTGCCAACAGGTACTGGCACAATTAGATCATCGCCACCTTTACCCGTACATTGTGCACCGGAACCTTTCTTGCCATGCTCGGCACGAAACATTTTCTGAAACCGAAAGTCAGCCAGTGTATTCAGATCTTCATAGGCTTCAAAAATAACACTACCGCCGTCGCCACCATCTCCACCATCAGGCCCACCAAATGGAATATATTTTTCACGACGAAAACCAATAACGCCGTTGCCGCCGTTACCTGCCTCTACACGCACTATTGCTTCGTCGATAAATTTCATTGGGTTTCCATAATACTAATTAATACTGCAAATCGCTCACGCCCTTCGTGGGCTCCGCGAAATTAGCACCTCCTGTGCAAAATCGCTCACGCCCTTCGTGGGCTCCGCGAAATTAGCACCTCCTGTGCAAAATCGCTCACGCCCTTCGTGGGCTCCGCGGACATAGTGCCAATCCTTTGAAAAGTATATAAACGGTAATAAGCACGTCATGTGCAAAAAAAACCCCGCCGATGAAGGCAGGGCTTTTTTTTCACAAACCGGTTCAAATCTGGAATCAGGCCTTATTCAGCGGCTTCCACTCTAACATATTTGCGTTTATTCGGGCCTTTAACTTCAAAAATTACCTTACCGTTCGCCTTCGCGAATAAAGTATGATCTTTACCACAGCCTACGTTGACTCCGGGATGGAAACGGGTTCCACGCTGTCGAACGATAATATTGCCTGCCAGTACATCTTCACCGCCAAAACGTTTAACACCAAGGCGTTTCGATTCCGAATCGCGTCCGTTACGGGTACTACCACCAGCTTTCTTATGTGCCATTGCTCGTGCCTCTTAGTTCAGTTAACCAGCCTGGATTGATGTAACTTCCAGTTCTGTGTAATTTTGACGATGACCAGTTCGCTTGTCATAATGCTTACGACGATTGAACTTAATGATCTCGATTTTCTTATGACGACCATGCGCCTTGACCTTAGCCACGACCTTGCCACCATCGACATATGGCGCACCAACAGTGATATTATCGCCATCAGCTACCATTAAAATATTATCAAACTCGATAGAGGAACCTTCTTCCGCATCTAATGTTTCGACGCGTACTGTGTCCCCTTCGCTCAAGCGGTATTGCTTGCCACCCGTTTTAATTACGGCGTACATATGTGTTCACCCTGAAATCTGACCAGAAGTAAAAGAGCTGGTAATTCTAGCTATTTGTGGCCTTTCAGTCAATCTATTTGACAATTTTATGGCAGGAATTCGGTGAGATAGGTACACTACGCACTTTCAATTTAAGAAAAGTCTTATTTTTGACCGATATGCAGACAAAATCGACGCAAAATCAGCAAACAATGGATCTGGAAGCCATTCGTGCACTCATTCAAGATGACATGGAAGCAGTGAACCAGCTGATCCGTGAATCACTATATTCTGATGTGGCCTTGATCGGAGAGTTAGGTAATTACCTTATTAACAGTGGCGGAAAGCGCATTCGACCCGCTCTGGTACTACTCAGTGCTCGCGCCTGCGGATATCAGGACACCATGCATTACAATGTCGCCGCTATTATAGAGTTCATCCATACGGCAACCCTGCTACATGACGACGTTGTCGATGCCTCCGAAATGCGACGTGGACAGGAAACGGCCAATGCCGTCTGGGGTAATGAAGCCAGCGTACTCGTTGGTGATTTCGTCTACTCACGTGCATTTGAAATGATGGTCAAGGTAGGCAGCATGCGTGTTATGGAAATACTTGCACATGCAACCAACACCATCGCCGAAGGTGAGGTCATGCAATTATTGAATGTCCATAATGCTGACACCACTATCGAAAATTATCTAAATGTAATTCACTGCAAAACAGCCAAGCTGTTTGAGGCAGGTGCTGAGTTGGGCGCCCTTCTGTCCAAGGCCACTGAAGAACAAGTTGCCGCCATGGCTAAATATGGCATGCACCTGGGCACGGCCTTTCAACTGGTTGATGATGTTCTTGATTACAGCTCTACTGCTGATGAACTGGGTAAAAATATTGGCGATGACCTGGCTGAAGGCAAACCAACACTACCGCTTATCTATGCCATAGAACATGGCACAGAAGAACAATCCAATATTGTCCGCAATGCAATCGAAGAAGGCGGGCTGGAAAACATTGATGCCGTAATAGAGGCAGTTAAATCAACAGGTGCAATAGAATACACAGCTGAAATGGCTCGCTCAGAGGCTGCTAGGGCACGTGCAGCACTCGACAGTTTCCCTGCATCAAAATACAAAGATGCCATGCTGGCCCTGGCCGATTTTTCGGTTGAAAGAAGCTACTGATACTTATATTTTAGCCGAACCTCCTAATTATTATCTATCCAGATCGGAGTGTGGCGCAGCCTGGTAGCGCGTGCCGTTCGGGACGGTAAGGTCGGATTCGAATCCTCTCATGCTCTCGCACATCCGTATGCTCCGCATCATAGTGCCAATCAATAGAAAACCAAATAAACGGTAAATAAGTACTTCCTGTACAAAACCCCGACCAATTATCTCCAGCACAAAAAAGCCGGGCTAAATAACCCGGCTTTACAATTGACTCAAAAGTAAATCACTCTTCCGGGGAATTGGCTGCTATCTTGTGAATCGAGAGATCGGCACCCTCGTATTCCTCTTCCTGACTCAAACGCAAGCCCATTACAACTTTCAACGCTCCATAGATAATAAAACCACCTATCAACGCAATCGAGATACCGACAACTGTTCCGATGACCTGAGGCATAAGTTTCACACCCCCCATGCCACCTAATGATGTGACGCCGAATATTCCTGCAGCAACACCTCCCCAGGCTCCGCATAGACCATGCAAAGGCCAAACACCCAACACATCATCGATCTTCCAGCGATTTTGAACCAAAGTAAAAGCCCATACAAACAAGGCACCGGCAACAGCACCCGTTACCAAAGCTCCTAAAGGATGCATAACATCCGAACCGGCACAGACCGCGACCAGACCGGCCAGTGGACCATTATGAATAAATCCAGGGTCATTTTTGCCAACAAACAGGGCCATGAGAATACCACCAACCATAGCCATGAGTGAGTTCACCGCCACCAGACCACTGATACCATCAACGGCCTGTGCAGACATCACATTAAATCCAAACCAGCCTACAGTTAGTATCCATGCCCCGAGAGCCAGAAATGGAATACTGGAAGGAGGGTGAGCAAAAATTTCTCCATTTTTACCATAACGGCCATGGCGTGAACCCAGTAGCAAGACGGCAGCAAGGGCAATCCATCCTCCCATAGCGTGAACCACTATCGAACCTGCAAAATCATGAAAACCTACACCATAGTTTTCCGTTAACCAGGATTGTAGAAAACCAATTTGACCCCAAACCATACCCTCGAAGAATGGATAAACCAACGCAACCAGTAACATCGTTGCGATAAATTGCGGATAAAAACGGGCACGCTCGGCTATGCCACCTGAAACAATGGCGGGGATAGCAGCTGCAAAAGTTAGTAAAAAGAAGAATTTAACCAGCTCATAACCATTCTTTTCTGTGAGTACCTTTGCATCGGCATAAAAATCAATACCATAGGCAATACCATAACCAACAAAAAAGTAAGCCAGCGTTGAAGCTGCAAAATCCGTAATGATTTTAACCAGGGCATTAACCTGATTTTTTTTACGAACAGTTCCCACCTCAAGAAATGCAAAGCCTGCGTGCATCGCAAGTACCATAATTGCGCCTAACAGCACAAATAACACATCACTACCAGATTTCAACGACTCCATAACCCTATCCTGCTTTTTAAATTGTTAGTATCTTGGTTGATTCGCAGTAAAATTGGAGATAGAAATTTTAATAATTTCAAGATAATAGAATATTTTGCTCCAACATAATGCATTTATTATTGTTGCCAAAACCAGGTCGCACCAATTTTGGACATTGTTAGTGTGCATGATGCAACATTTTTGATCAACCACCCTGTAAAAAAATGCCCGCCTGTAAAACAGGCAAGCATGAGGGTGTCGAGAAGCCGGGTAATCTCAGGAAAAATCGATACAATCGTTCGGCCTGGGTAGACCTGCGAGACGACATCCTTGTCGAGAAGGACCCAATGGAAACAAGTCATATAAATACTTTCGTGTGCCTTTTTCAGGCCCCAGTCTGCGAGCAATAATTTTCATTAATGAACGAACATTAGGAGAATTACCAAATTCCAGATAATAATCACGTAGAAAATTAATGACCTCCCAATGGTTGGCAGTCAACTCGATCTCTTCTTCTTCTGCCAGTGCCATGGCAACTTCTTCTGACCAGTCATCAAGATTTAATAAAAAACCATTGGGATCAGATTCAATCGAATTCTGATTCATAATAAATTTCATTATATCCGGCATTGTTTTCTCCTGATTTTTACTGTCAGCTATGAATCACATAGTATTTTTATCAGCATAGACGGAAATAGGAATAATGCGAGCTAAGTGAATACAGGTTTAGTACTTTTTCAATGAGTGGTTACAGAAATTTTTATTTAGATGCATCAAAAACAGCCAACTGCTTATCAATACGTTCTGTTGAAATAATCTCACCCGCATTTATGCCTTCACAACGGCCAGCCTCTGCATTCCATGCAGATTCAGAAGACATAATCTCGGGCCAGTAAGGGTAAGTCTGACATTGGCGTGGCCTGACTGCATAGATTGCACAACGGTTGTTTTCCTGAAGAAACACACAACAGCCCTGAGGTGAAAAGGCAATACCATCATCATGATTTTCAAGTTTTACGCTGTATTTTTTCATGAAATCATTCAAATCCATGCTTAGATACTGACTGATCTTTTTCGCCTCGCCAGAAATCAATTCAATCACATTCTCATCTGCATGGCCCAGACAACAGCGCCCACAACCTGTACAACCAAAGCGAATTTCAGTTTGTTTATAGAACATACAACGTTAACCTTTCTGACTCTCTTCCGCTTTGACTTCATTCCACAACTGATTCAGTTGTGCCACAGACAAGACTGACATGGATTCATGGCGCTCTGTCACTTTATGTTCAACGCTGCGAAATCGTCGCTCGAACTTTTTACACGCTTTGCGTGTTGCCTCTTCTGCATCCACGTTCAAAAATCGTGATAAGTTAACAGTTGCAAATATCAAATCACCCAGCTCGTCTTCTATCGCTTCTTTTTCAGCTATTTTTTCAGCTTGTTTAACTTCATCAATTTCTTCAAAGACTTTAGAATAAACATCTTCTATTTCTTTCCAGTCAAATCCAACCCTGGCAGCACGACGCTGAAGTTTCTGCGCGCGGGCTAATGCTGGCAAAGCCTTGATAACACCATCCAATTCACTGGGCACGTCAGACTCACTTACCGGTTTTTTCTCTCGTTCCTTGCGTTTATGTTCTTCCCAAGCTGCCGCCTGCTTTTCAACCGAATCAATTTCTTCCCCGGCAAATACATGTGGGTGACGCCGAATCAGCTTTTCGCTAATTGAAGCGGCGACATCATTAAAATCAAACAAGCCTTTTTCGCGTGCAATTTGCGCATAGAATACAATCTGAAAAAGCAGGTCGCCTAATTCGAGACGCAACTCGTCAAAGTCCTGATTGTCAATTGCATCAGCAACCTCGTAAGACTCTTCCAGTGTATATGGAATAAGCGAAGCAAAGGTCTGCTCATTATCCCATGGGCACCCTGTATCAGGGTCACGCAAGCTTTCCATCACTTTCAGTAACTGCTCCATCGCTTTCATATCAGCGGGATCTCGACTACCATTTTTGCTCCCCCATACAACTCGCTTTCGGCAATAGTAAACTTACCCTGGTAAGCTGCAACAATTTCCTGCACTACTGACAAACCAATGCCGTGCCCTGTCACTGTCTCATCTGCCCGTTTCCCTCGTTGCAGGACGAGTTGACGCTTTTCTTCTGGTACGCCGTTACCATCATCTTCAACACTTAATCGCAATATTTTCCTGTTATTAATAGTCAACTGCTCTGCGACGACTTTAATCTTTCCTCTGGACCACTTAAAGGCATTCTCAAGCAAATTCCCCATCAGTTCAAACAAGTCGCCTTCTTCTCCTGGAAAAGCCAAATCAGATTTGATTTGCACCTGACAATGTAACCCTTTCTCAGCATGTACCTTATTTAAAGAACTGACAATACGTTCAATACTTTCAAGCAGAAGGGTACTTGCACCCATGGTTGCTCTACCCGAAGCCGAGGCCCGTTGTAACTGATAATCAACAATTTCCCTCATGCGATCAACCTGATCTTGCAGCCCGTCAATTTCATCTTCAGCTACCGCATCACGATTAATACCTGCCTTAAGTACAGTTAGAGGTGTTTTCAGACTATGCGCCAGATCAGCAAGTGTGTTCCGATAGCGGTCGCGTTGTGAGCGCTCAGAATCAATAAATGTATTAATGCCTTCTGTCAGACCGCTTATCTCTTCAGGATAATGCTCACTTAAGCGCTGCATCTCTCCTGACTTCACTTTCAACAGGTCGTCTGCCACTTCACGTAGTGGCTTAAGACTCCAACGCAAAATAACACCCTGCGTCAACAATAACAAAAACGTTACTGCGCTCAACCAACCCCATAATTCATTTCGAAACTGACTGATCTGCTGTTTAAATTGTTTATAGTCTTCTAATACCTGAAAATTGAATTGAAACCGTTTAGCTTGCTCATCTTCCCAAACCACAGCAAAACTCACACTCGAGTAGGCTTGATCTTTATTGCTTGATAACTGCTCGTAATGCCATTGCGCTACAGCTGCTTTTCGATAGCGTGGTAACTGCATGCCCAGTGAAGATTTAGATTTCCAGACCAGCTGGCCAGACAATGTATAAATACTGGCATACAAACCAGATTGATGTGATGACAATTTTGGATCAGGCAATGGCTCAGTCACCTGTATCTGTTTTTTATTTTCATCAAAATCAGCTGCAGCCAACATAGAATAGACCTGCCCCTGCAAGCGCTCGCGTACGGCCTGTTCGGCGCTATGATAAAATGCCCGGTCAAGCACAAAACCTGTCAAACCAAGAAAAACAAATAGGACAAACGAGGCGGAAAGTAATAATCGCCTGTTTAATGACATAAGGGGTCGCCATTAAATCTCATACGCACTAACCTGTTGCTCGTGCCAATGCAAACCGGTATCCCCGACCACGCAATGTTTCGATAGGTTTATATTCGTTTTTAGGATCAATCTTTTTACGCAACCGACCCACTAGCACTTCAATCACGTTACTGTCCCGATCAAAATCCTGATGATAGATGTGTTCAGTAAGATCCACTTTCGAAATGACCTCACCCGTATGCAACATTAGAAATTCCAGGATACGGTATTCATAAGCAGTTACCTCGATAGCTTCCCCTTCTACTTGCACTGATTGCGAAGTCAGATCCAGCTGAATCGGACCACACTCAAGTTGTGATTGTGACCAACCTGTTGATCGCCGTAACAAGGCACGTATACGTGCAAGCAATTCTTCTGAACTAAAAGGTTTGACCATGTAATCATCGGCACCGGCTTCCAGCCCTTCAACCTTTTCCTGCCAGCGACCTCTGGCAGTAAGAACCAGTACTGGCATATCCTTACCTTCATTACGCCATTGCTGGATCACTTCAATACCCGACATTTTAGGCAAGCCCAGATCGACCACTGCCAGATCAAACGGGTATTCCAGCCCTTGAAATAATCCGTCCTCACCATCCGCTGCTGTTTCAACAACAAAACCAGCTTCTGATACTGTTTTTTCAAGTTGCAACCTTAATGTAGGCTCATCTTCAATAATCAGTAACCGCATCTAGTTTCCTTGTGCATTTATACGAAATGTTTTCACTACCCCTGAAGGCATCAGCACCTTGATAACGTAGTGTGAGCCTTTCTGACCGGCACGAAGCACACGTCCTCCAGTACGATTCTGTACACGTGCTACCGCACTCTCCAGACTCACTGAATTCGATCGAGCACCAGTACCACCCTTACCACCCTTGGCAACACTGATTTCAGGCAACAGCCCTGCTGTTATCCCTAACGTTATACTCAATATCATCCCGGTCAAAAAACGTTTTCGTAATAATTTCATACATCATACCTGTGTTCGCGTTTTATAAAGTACGCAAGCTAGTCGATTACAGGAACCACTTTTACACGCACTTCAATTCTCTTGCCTGGTCTTCTTTTCATAAAGGTTTCATACTCACGACCCTGATAACGATAGCTAACGCGATAACCTCTCAACCTTTCTTCTTCAACATAATTGTTCACAGTACGACAAACGGTTCTGGTATCAACATGTGTTTCAATACGACGTTCGCCATCATCGGTCGCATCACGTCCTATCTTGCCACCTATAATAGTACCAACGATAGTTGCAGCTGTCTTACCGCGACCCTTACCAACTTGATGACCGGCAACACCACCTAGTATACCGCCTATAATGCCACCAGCTGTTTTATTGCCACCACCGCGACGATAATCGGTAACACGGTCTTCATCCCAACACTCGCGCTCAGGACGATTGACACGCACTCGACGGTAAACCGGCTCAACATAAGTTACCCTGGCCGTATCAATGTAACGTTGCTTATGATGCTTGTTTTTTTGCTTATAATCAGCCAAAGCCGGGGCACTAACCATCATTGCTCCTGCCAATGCCATAATTGCAAATTTACTCTGGTTCATGCTGCTCTCCTTAATTACCTATTTCTTTAAATGTACCCATAGGTTACGCCTACCTAACTGAACACAAGCTGAATAAAATTAATATTTCAATATCATATAGTTAGCACATATATCTAAAGTTTACAAAGGTATTTCTGTCTCTTTTAGAGCTTATTTAAAACAGTTTTCCATCAGTTAAATGATGACCCATGTTGACAAAAGGTCAATTTTTTTAGACAGTAGGCATTCTTATTGATCAGGGGAACCAAAATGTTGAGCGAAGAAGTAAGTTCAACCGTCGAAAGACGTTCACAGTCGCATTCACTTATCCAGGAATTAGTCATCACCAGAAACGACATGCTGGCTCTTTTCAGCAAACTGGCCGACTTTAAACCCTTTCTGGAACCAGACGAAGGAACCCGTGAGATACTACAGGAATTTTGTGAAACGCTGGTTGATTATACGTTACAGGCACATCTCAATCTTTACCGCCATATAGAAGACAAGCTGGAAAAACGCAAAAAAGTTTTAAATTTGGCAGAACAGATCTATCCCCGCATACTTAGAACCACTGAAATTATTTCTAATTTTAATGACATCTACGAAGAAATAGATGATTCGCTGGACTCATCACATCTGGAAGAAAATCTTTCAATGTTAGGAGAAGCGCTGGCAGAAAGAATAGAACTGGAAGATCAGCTGATCGCTGTTCTGACTAACAAAATACCCTATGTGGATAATGCGCAGAACCTGCATTCATAATATGCTTCAGAGTTAACTACTCTGTCTCATCCTTTTTTTTGCCACCCTTTATCATGTCCAACGAGACAACAACCTTAGTGGTTGTTTTGACTTCATCTGTAAAATGAGGTCGCATATTCATTTCGCGTCCGGCATCTTTCGCCAGCTCCTGTTCACGGTGTGTAATCAATCCCAAACAGTCACGAATACCTATAATAGTCGTATCACTCAATGGATGCTTCAAGCCTGGCTCGGTTGCAGTGTCCTTGACTATATTAGTTAATACGGTCTTAACCGCCTTCAGAATAAGTTCTTCTCTGGTTGGTTCTTGATCACTCATTGAATATCCTCACAAAAAATCAGACTAAGCATCTAAATCGGGATGTAATAGTAACCACTATATTGCGAATAATCCACCTGCAGACCTTACGGGTATGATTATTTTATGTCTGGCTCTTCTACCATTGACTATGCTTACGTATAATAACTACCACCTTACATATTTATAACCCGGAATCTGATATGCCTTATTATGTTTATAATATATTCCCGAATAAAAAACTTGAATTACTCGACGAGTACGCTACCTATCGTGAAGCCCGCGATAATGTACGCGACCGCCGTAAACAACTAGATGAAAATGCAGAGCATACTGTAAGGTTGGTACATGCCAAACACACAACTGAAGCAGAACGCCTGTTACTCACCAAACGTGAAGCCAGACCTACCGGCGAAGAGTAAGTAACAAAACTGAAGGATCAAAGTAAATAATGCCAGCCTGGCATACAGGATTCCTTACCTATCTGGTCGCGATTCAACTGTTATCGCGACCAGGTCATACAAACAACACTTGCTAATCAATTCCTTTCTCCAGTGCAGTTCACCCTGACTAGTCATAATAACGAAAGCCAAATGAATAATAAGGTGACACGTTATAATATAAAGAATATGACGACAACGGATAACGTCGATAACTATCCCTATGATTATGTTGTCTGTAATGCCTGGCATGATGGCGATTAGAACGATGTCTGTCATAGCGATGATTACGTTTTGCATGATGGCGATTAGAACGATGTCTGTCATAGCGATGATTACGTTTTGCATGATGACGATTAGAACGATGTCTGTCATAGCGATGATTGCGACGATCACCATCATAATGGTTATCACGTCGCTTGTGATGCTCTCGTTTAGTATGACGTCGATCAGTATATTCTACACGCTGGGTACCGCGTATATGATCAGAGCCTGATCTTTGCAAACGTTTATAATTCAAACTGTCGCTAGCCATTGCTGGAGCCGCCATGACCAATAATAATACCGATGTCAGCAGACCTTTTGCATTAAATGATGTTTTCATAACACACCTCCTTCAGGTGGTTGGTTTACAAGTCTCAAACTGCGTTTAAGACATTTCTTGATTTTCGACTCCAGAATACGCCCGCGTAGCTGAACACAAACTGAATAGAATCAACTCTTTTTATTTTTTTTTATGGGCTTGCAAGTACTAATCAGTAAGCAGATAATACCAGTCTACAGTCAGAGAATAATTTAACTTATTGATTTTTATAGTCTAATGGACGAAAACGAATACCGCGACATATACCACTCCGTCAATAGCGTTCGCTGTTGCTTTGAAAAAGCAATGCTGACTCGACGATTTGGCTGCATTAATCTGGTAAAAATAAACATCGCCGACCGTGAAGCCGCTGGCTGCAAAGATGAAGATGCACAAGAAATCTGCAAAACATTTAGGAAATTAATTCGGCAGAATGCGGCATTTGCTCTCAAGTGTTCAGATTCTGGCTCACAGTTACCGCATGCAAAAGAAATCAAGGCACAGTGTGGCGGTATAATCGGGCTCTATCATGCAATGCACGACAACGATGAAATTCCCACAGGTGTCACAGATATCTTTGCATGCATACAAGATGCAATAGAAACTTATAAACAATTGGAACTGTTTCCATTTCCCGAAATTATAAAGGTCATCACCCATTTCAGAGGACGGCCCAAGCGAACACAAAAAAATAATAATTAATGCTCTTGCAGACGAACATTCAAGGCATGAAATAAAACTTCAATATCGACTAGTAAAACGTAGCCAACCACAATCTGAAACGCAACCCCCATTCTGATGTATAACCGACTTCGGTAAAACGTATCTGACCTTGCTGATCAATAATAAAACTGGCTGGCACCCCACGAACACCATATGTCTTGGACAACTCCCCATTGGGATCTGGCAAAACAGGGAACGCCAAGCCATTCTCCCGCATATAGGCGAGGAGTTCAGATGGCTCACCGGATGACATGGCGATAGATAGCACTTGGTGGTCCTTGGCGATATCATTGATGCTGTCTTGCTCGAACCGGCAAATACCACACCAGGTTGCCCAGAAATGCACCAGGGCCGGTTTGCCTTGTAATTGTGCAAGTGTTATCTCCTGGCCACTCAATAACGACCCCTTGAGATCAGGGGCTAGTCCATCAATTGCATCTCGTTGCATGTAAGCCCGGATCGCCACCAAAATAATTATCAGGATCACACCATCACGTATGATTTTAAGGATTTTACGTTTTTTTGATATCACATGAATGCCTGTATTTTTATATTGAAATTCAACAACTAACCTTCTATGCTATAACAAAATTATAAAACATTCCGGACTAATCGTTAACTATGGAAGATGATACTCAGCTAGAGCTTCAGATCGGCGACTCACTGCAACTGCAATTTGTTGCCGATGAACAAAAACGTCGCCATTACGCGAAGGTTATTGGCTACCTGCAAGGCCGCAGTGTTTTAATCACTACACCTCGTGTTGAAGGTAACATTATGCTGATCCGCGAAGACCAGATGGTTATTGTCAGAATGATGACAGGTAATCAAGTGTATGGATTTACCACGCAGATCTTGCAATCGAACCTGAGACCTTACGCTTACCTGCATCTTGCCTACCCGAAAGAAATGGAACATATCACTGTTCGTAAAGCTGAACGAATTTCTATCAACCTCATCGGCTCTGCTGAGCTGGAATCAGCCGAAGGTGAAGAAGAACGTGCTACCTGCTCAGTATTAATTCATGATATGAGCACCAGTGGAGCAATGATTGAAGTGAAGTCTCCCCTAGGTGAGATTGGTGACATCATAACACTATCATGTAAAATAAAAGTCGGCGGTAAAGAAGAATACATCAGTGTCCCCTGCATCATTCGAAACGTCATCCATAAAAATGGCGACGCAAACTTCAAACACGGTCTTGAATATCAATTGCTTGAGCAACAAGAGCATTTTATTATTTATGGTTTTGTGTATGAAAATATGATTTCAAACATGAAAAAATAACCATCCTTTCTCACCTGCCTACATGAAATTCCATGCGAAAATCAGTTACACGCCAAATAATACCGGTCACAATATAGAACAGATACATCACCACGGCATAGTTCCATTCTATAATGTTATCCAGCGTACTAACATGTGAAAAGTATATTGAGGCAGGGATAGTACATAACCCGGTTAACAGCATAATTCCGCAAATAATAACCAACCAGTAATGCAAATTATAAGGTAAAGACAGTTTTCCAGACTTAACTGCCTTAAAAACTATATTACTCACCATTAACTGCGCAATCAATGCGCAAGAGAAAAACAGGGTGACGCCTACCCTGCGCTGCAGACCATATAGTGGATCAATAAAACCCAACGCCACAGTATAAGCAATAAGAAAAACAGAAGAGACTAACCCTAATATAAAAACCAGATAGAAATATCTGGACTTATTCGTCACGATTCGAACTAACCATTGCGTCATTAAATACCAATAAAACATCATCAACATGGCTGATGGAATCATGGTCGCACGAAAGAAAAGACTCTCAGGGCTTGCCCTTCCAGTGGCACTAATTGAGGTACAACCCTCAAGTAATGGCATACATGATGGGACATGACCATTACTAACTGCTATATAGTAAGCACTAAAAACGGCAACAATGGGTAACCCACCAGCAAGGATCGCAATATTACCCAGCTTGATCATATTCACTTCCCTTTTTAGTCTCAATCACCAACTGCAAACATGTTAGCAAATCAGACAACTTGATTACATGCTGGCACATAAACATACCCCCACGATATGCTTTTCAAACTGCAGCTGTTATATCCCCGTCAATAATAATGCTAGACTACATGTCGCATCCAAATTAAAAGCTCTTTATTGACTCTGAATAGAAAACATTATGTTATTCATATCCCAAAATATATCGATTCCCGAGAATGAAATCATTTTACAGGCAATCCGCGCCCAGGGGCCGGGCGGGCAAAATGTCAATAAGGTATCAACAGCTATTCATTTACAGTTTGATATCAATTCTTCATCGTTACCTGTATTTTATAAAGAACGTCTACTGGCAATGCGCGACTCTCGCATTAGTAAAAGTGGCGTCATTAATATCAAATCGCAGGAATACAAAAGCCAGGATATGAACCGACAGGCAGCGCTTGAAAGGTTAATTGAATTAATACGTCAAGCAACTACGGTTAAAAAGACACGTCGACCGACCAAACCTAGTCGCACATCCAATCAAAAACGTCTAAATAAAAAGAACCAGCGAGGACAAACCAAATCCATGCGTGGAAAAATTCAGTATTAAGAAACAGTACAGCTCTTTTAACTTATCAAAAGTTATTTAATGCTCATCCAAAAAATTCAGCATCATTTCGCATAGCATGTGATAATTTTTCCAGCTTGCCCGCAACTTTTTCCAATTGCTCTACCAGAGCTGTATCAATTGCAGCTTCAATAAGCAAAGAGAGTTCATCATAGTGATCTTCGGACAATAAATCCCCTGACTTTTCTACAAGTTCCTTAAATCGACTTGCAACTTCTTGAGCATGTTTTGTGCGCTGCATAATTATTTCCCCTCACCTTTTATATCCAACGGTGGTTTTTCAAGCATATGCTCTCCCTTCTCATAAATGTGGGATGCAGAACCAACAATCAATGGGTCTGGTGGCACAGCTATTTTTATATTTTTGTTTGGATAATCCAGATTACTTAATACAAATTTCATTACATTAATACGCGCACGTTTCTTACAGTCAGATTTTATCACTGTCCATGGGGCATCGGCCGTGTCTGTATAAAAGAACATGGCTTCTTTTGCCTCGGTATAAGACTCCCATTTATCGAGCGAGGCTAAATCAATAGGACTTAACTTCCATTGCTTCAGGGGATCATGCCGACGTTCCTGGAATCTACGAAATTGCTCATTCCGACTAACTGAGAACCATAATTTGAAAAAAGTAATACCACTGCGTACCAACATACGCTCAAGTTCGGGCGCTTGCCTCATGAATTCAAGATAATCACCAGGCTTACAAAACTTCATCACTCGTTCAACACCCGCACGGTTATACCACGAGCGGTCAAACATAACGATTTCACCTTTACTGGGTAAATGCTGTAAGTAGCGCTGAAAATACCACTGCCCTTGTTCTTCATCACTTGGTTTTTCAAGTGCCACCACACGCGCACCACGTGGGTTCATGTGTTCCATCATTCGTTTGATCGTTCCGCCTTTACCTGCAGCATCCCTACCTTCAAATAAAATCACAACCCGCTGCCCTGTTTCCTTTACCCAATTCTGCATTTTCAGTAGCTCAATTTGCAGTCCTTGCTTCAGCTCTTCATATTCACTACCTTTCATCTTATTTTCATAAGGATAGTTGGCGTCAGAAAATACCTTCCGTTTATCTTGTTTATTGACTACTTTGGATTTGGCCAAAACCTGATCAGGTCGGTCCTCGGATATATTCGGCATGGTGAAATTGGCATCTTTACTCACACTTGAACCCTCATAATTTATCGATAGTAAACTATAAGTATAGAATAATTTTAGGCGTTATCTATTGACTTGAATCAAAATTGACAGATTCAACAGGTACATGCCATAAACCAGCTTACTTCCCTGTCAACCTGAGATGATCTAATGAACCGGATGAAACGACTGATACAGATATTTTCGAATATCAATCCAGATCGACTGATGATTTTCTGAATACTGCAACCATTTTATGCCCATGTACATTCCGGCAAAGATTGCGCCAACAACCAGAATTGATTCAATCGACAACGTAGACAAGCCAGTTAAGCCCTGCCCGATATTACAGCCACCCGCCAATATGGCACCTATCCCCATCAATAAACCTCCATTAAAGATACGTACAAAGCTATCTGGTGCAGGTTGTATCAAACGAAAACGACCGGAACTTTTAGCTGAAATAAAAGAGCCAGACAACATGCCAATGACCAACATAAAACCAAACAGATTTTGCGGCTCGCTGCCGATGGTCAGATACAACGCCATGTTTGCAAGCGGACCCGAGAACGTCAATGATCCGGGACGCTGGACTGATGAAAACTCATCGACACCCAGGCTCCCTGTAACCCACCACCCGAAAATGACCAGCGCACCTATCATTAACCCAACAACAATATAGCTTTTCTCCAGATGGCTTTTGTAAGCTAAAACGATAACCATCATAAACACCAATAACAAACATGATATAAATAACCATAGCGGCAACTGTGATAAATACAAAATGGATGTTTCATCCGTTTCAATTACCGCCAATCCGTATATCCAAACCCTGATTGGCTCAAAAACCCCCGTATACACTATCGTTGCACTCAGACTAATTGCCAGTAATGCCAGCAACCCTCCGAGATTCCCCTCCCCGGTCAGTGTTAAAATTCTCCCAATACAACCACCGGCCCTGACCGCTCCCAGGCCAAATACCATCCCGCCTAAAATGGCACTGAACCAATGTATGTCCGCGCTTCGATAAACAGAATCGGCAATCGATACTGTACCGGTAATTTCCAGCAACAATACACCAGCTATAGCCAGAAGAACTGCGATTAAATAGGTATAAAATTGCCGTACATCTCGCAACAGCACATAATTTGAAACAATTGCAGCCATGCAAAATCGACTGCGCTGAACAATGAAACCCAGAATGCAACCGACCAGCAAACCGGCAATCGCAAGTATTAAACCTGATTCGTTTTCCATGATTACACCCCCTTGTTGCAATTCACACATACAAACATGCTCTTTACATGTAACAACTATTCATCATCCTTAGGATTCAGACTAATGATTATTTCAGGGTTTTTCAGTGCGCTATTGGCAAGAAGTTTGTGCGTTAATTACCAATGAGAAAAAATGGTGGATACACCTAGATTTAAACTAGAGATCCGCCGCATTATGGGGATAAGTTTTTGATGGCATATCCATGATTATTTAAGTACGTTAATATGCACTATATAGGAATTATTCGATAATACATTATTTTTAATTTCGTTTAGTTTTGACTATTAAGCGGCATCTAATACTGATCAGGGTACTATAATGAAACTTAGCTCTAGTGAACACGAACTGCTTGAACTCGAACGGAAGGAATATAATCGACTACTTTCTGATATCAGAAAACAACGAAAATCAAATAGAAAAGACCTGTCGATTACCTGTATCGGGAACGCGGGAGGTAGCGACTCTATTATTCACGGCAACCCTTCAGGAGGTATGTTAATTCGTTTCAAGGACAGAAATATCATCGTTGATCCGGGCGAAAACAGTCTCTCTTTTCTAACGGGCACGGGTTATGACCCTTATCAGATCACAGACGTCATAGCCTCACATTCACATAACGACCATATCGGTGATCTTACTTCCATAGTCTCATCCGCATTACAACTCAATCTAGTTTCTAATCGGGATACCAATATCATCGTTCCACCTTCATTAGTAGATTATGGAAATGAAAATTCCACCTGTTTTGGATTTACATTGCCCATGTATGCATGGCAAGGCAATGTCCATGCACTCTATTGGCAGGATACCCAGATTCAACGACATAACAGCAAAATGATCCAGTCAGTGAAAACTATCACTATAGGAGAAGATATAGAGATTACATCTATACAAGGCAAACATTCAAAAATGCCTGTTAGTGGTTATATCTTTACTACACCCGTTGGTAAATTTGCCTATACAGGCGATACGGAATATTTTTCAGGATTAGCTGAGCAATACAAAGACGTCGATCTATTGTGGATGAATATGAACACATTGGGTCTGGATTCGATGTATGAATGTGAAGAAAATGTCCCACTGCAAGTTTCCGCGGTACACAATCACCTTGGCTATGTTGGAGTATGCACGCTTATTGATGCAGTTCGGCCAAAAACAGCTATTGTTTCCCACTTTGGATCACAACTGCTTTCAAAAGTTGAAGATATACAAAATATATTGCGACAACGATTTGATAATCTGGACACCAATATATACTGCACACAAACCGGTGATGAGTTCAGTTTCGAGCAGTCGCTCGCTCAAAAACCTAGCGTAGGAATCTTTTGCCCATGATGCCACCGATAATTATTCTGGTCTGATGGCTAGATTTTGGCCATGAATAATACTGCTTTGCGGAGTTTACAATAATTCATGTCATCCAAGAATCAAGTAAATCAGGATATCCGGGAACTATTGATGTTTAGTTACGAGCCAAAAGACCAGGTATCTTCATACTATAAACTTCATGAGAACGGCGGCCATCCTGGCTTATGGTGTCAACTTGAATATACGAGTTTATTGCAGGTGAAAACTTTACAAGCTTCAAAGTGACGGAGTCATTGTTTGGTTTGTTTTCTGTTTCTGCCTTTACTACGTTTTGATGATTCTTTCCGTTTTGGTCTTTCCATTTGATATTAAAATGCAAACCTGGCTTGGAAATATAGTGCCCTTTCAGCGTAAGGGTACTTCTCTGGCTATTGCTTAAAGCAACATGCGTAATGACCGGACGGTCAAAATCAGACTTGATCTGATCCAGCAATGAAATACCATAGCGGTCTTTGCAAAGAAACAGGGGGTCATACATAAAGGAGGCAACCTTTCTTGTCGTGCCTGCTGCAAAGGTAATAGCTCGGTCCAGGCGTGATTTCTTAGTTTGCGAGAGGTCAGAGTAGGCGCAACCTGTATAGGAAACGTCACGCTTATCTTCATCAAAGGCCTCTACATTTGCCCAAAGATCCACATCAACACCTTCCTTTTGTTTCAATTCCTGCTTGGCGCGTTTAAGAGCACGGAATAACTCAATGGATGAGGCATGGTATTGCTTTGCGAATGTCGCATTAATTTTTACATTGGAGAAGTTGGCGAGTTGCTCATCGACTTGCTTGATGGGTAAATTTTTTTGCCATGGCCAATACAATGCACCTTTACCTGTGCCACGACCATCTTGCGGAATGATGATATCAATACCCGTGCGTGCTAGCAGTTTGAAGCCTTTTACGGTTCCAGCAAGACTGGATCCATACATGTCTTTGTTAACCATGATGTATGGTGAAATCATGTATTTCTTGCCAGGGTTGGTTTTATGGAACAAGCTTACCTGTTGCTGGTATACCTTATGTTCGTTACCCTCCCATCCCGGCTGCAAGGCTACTTCAAAGGTTTGGTAAATGCCCTTGAAACTTCGGTGTTGCTTGTACTGTTCTGCATAGTTAAGAAATACTCGTCTAGACCAACCCATAGTGGCATTTATCAGATCCTTGTCTACTATCCAACCACGTTCCTGTAATGGTGTGAAAGCTGGAGCGCCAAGATAAACATCCATATTTAAGGCATCGGCAACCTGCATCAGGCTTCTTGCTTCATTTAATTTTTCTGGATAACTTTTTACGAATAAGACATCAAATTTACCTGTTGTGTAGTCACAGGAATTCTGGTTCTTGTTACGCGGTAAAACAATTCGCCAAAAGACCATCTTCTCGCCCTTTACCCGAAGCTCGATTTTTTTATCAAGTGGCAATGTTTTACACACAATAGCATCGGTGTATTGTGCATCTGATGTATAGGCAAGCCAGTTTACGATGCGACTGCTGTCAAGCCCCTCTCGTTGAAAATCTTGTAAGGCCTGTGTGACACAGGAATTACCATCTTCCTGGCATGCGCCATAAACAAGATTTTTAGTGCCGAATTCGTATAGATCACCATCAATGCGCTGGAGTTTTTGCAGTGCCTGACCAAACTGGATAACGACTTTTCCACCGATACGATGAAACTGTTCGAGTGTGGTTTGCCATTCGCAGGCATTTCCACGGTTAAACATCCAGGTTGCATGTATCATGTAAGGGTGACTGACAACTTTATCGTAAGATCTCCCACAGGGTCCGGTATCCTGGAGCGAACTCGTTGATGCAGCACTAGTAGGGGAAAAATTTGAGGCAGAAGCATAACCTGCACCCAATAAAAAAAGTGCAATCCCGAGAACAATATGAGGAGTATTTTTTAAATACATAATACCTTCGTACAATTACGATCGATTTACCTGGAAAGCCGATACTACTTATATATCGACCGAAATGCATGATTATCCACCTTTTTTATCTTAATATGTTGAAAACCATGTGAATTTCATATAATTTTGTGATGAAAGTCTCATTTTCTGGCAGTATAAGGGGGTGGATCTCTTGTGGGTGAATATGAACACGTTGGGCCTGGATACAATGACAGATACTGAGAGTGATATTCACGATCAGGTATCATCAGTGCAAAATCATGCAGGTTACATTGACACCTGTAAGCTCACTGAGGCTATTCGCCTAAAAACTGCAATTATTTCTCACGGCGGATCACAACTGCTTTCAAACGTTGGTGAAATACAGAATATATTGCGAGAGCGATTTGACAACCAGGGGCTAAATATTTTTTACACCCATGCAGGTAATAAAGTCTGCTTTGATAAATCACTTAGTCAGGCACCGGGTCTCGGAAGTTTTTGCCCATGATGCCACCGGTCATCATTCTGGCCGGCGGGCTTGGTACAAGATTACGCAACGTAACTCACGATAATATGCCTAAACCGATGGTGCCTGTTACTTACCATGGTGAAGAACACCCGTTTATGGAATTCCTGCTGTCCTGGTTATATGACCAGGGCGTTCGTAACGTAATCATGTGTGTCGATCACCTGGCAGAACAGGTCGTATCGCATTTTGGTGATGGTCATCGTCATGGAATGCAAATAACGTACGATAATGCAGGACCCGTATTAACAGCTGCAAGAGTCAAACATGCCATGGAAAAAATAGATAATTCTGAGGTGATTATTCATTGTGGCGACGTATTTCACCCTCTGAATATTGACCGGTTTCTACTGAATTTCCACCAACACCCGGAAAACCTGTTGCAAATTGCTGTACATAATAAGCAGCAAAATGAGGATACCGACCCAAATCTGGTAATTAACGAAAAAAGCCAGGTAGTTGGTTATAAAATGGAAAAATCAGATAAAAACCGTCTTGCACTCGACACGGGGGTGCTCGTCGTGCACAGGGAAATCTTGTCATACATATCGAATTCACCTGAAGCCTCTTTAACCGAGGATCTTTATCCAGCACTTATCAAACAAAATGTTGTGGGTGCATATGAATCAAAGGCTGTTTTTTATGATATAGGAACACCCTCCGAATATTCGCGCTTCTGCAGCTATGTTGAGCAGAGTGGAATACAATCATTATTGAAACACGGAAACAGTACGGATGAGATTGTGTAGAGCCATGCTGAGGATACTTACCATTCTAGTTTTACTGTTTCTATCAGGGCTACCTTTTGCGCAACAGCTGCAAAGTAATATAGGGAATGTCTCTCCAGCACAAGCTAACCCTGTTATTCGGATTTTAATAATAACCTCACCGGGTGAATATGGGTTCGAAATGGCGAAACTTTTAGAGGATCTGTTCGGTTTTGATGTTGAGGTGACCGATACAGATCGGTATGCCCCGCTGATCGATGAGTATGTGTATGATGGTTTTGTATACATGGCCGGAAAATACAATATTCCACCGAAGGCCAGTTTGCTTGAAGATATGCGTAAAACCAACAAGCCCTTGTTATGGATTAATTACCATGCCTGGCTGCTAGGTAGCGATTTTTTCCATAAGAAGGGCTTTGATGTACGGGATGATTATGGCAAACAATATAGTCACCTACTGGCTGACGTTGTCAGTAACCTGTCGCCAACCGATACAACCGTGATAAAGGCCAAAGGTGACAAGATCCTGTATTGGCTGTTCAATCCTAATAAAGGACTGGAGCCCGCAGCTGCACATTCAGAAAATTTTACCTATCTAGGTTATAGCCCAACGATTGATACCTCCAAGGCAGATTTCCGCGCTTTTCGTTCAGCATTAAACAAGGCTTTTGGCAATATTTCCCCGTCTGGGTATAAGAGCTTGAGCAATTATAAGCAGCGATTATCCAGTATCCGCAAGGATGACTTTCGAACCGGTATTCATCTACCGGTCTATGTTGCCGGGTCAACAGACGTCACTCATGCCTATGATTCAGATTATTGGCACTCCAACTTGATCCGGATCAAAGAAACGGGTGCAGAATGGGTTAGTATAGTAAGTGTATATTATCAGGAGTATGTAGATTCATCTCGAATTTATGCTGATCCAGAGCGTACACCAAGAGCGGATGTATTGAGGGCGATTATCGATGATGCCCATAAACTCGGATTACATGTAAGGCTCTATTTTGTAGTTAATATTGCAAAACCAAAAAAAGCTGAATGGCGTGGATTTATCTTGCCCAAAAACAGGGAACACTGGTGGAGGTCATACCAGAAATTCGCCCTATTGCTGGCTAAACTGGCAAAAGAGAAAGAAGTGGAGTCTTTCGTGTTAGGCGCTGAATTAAATAAAATGCAAAGAGACGCAAAAGGATGGCAAAATTTGGTCTCATTAGTAAGAAACCGAGTGAAATATGAAGGGCTACTTGGATATCAGGTAAATTATGATGCCCTGGAATTAATGTGGGCAAAGAGCCTTGATTTCGTTGGGATTGCTGCATATTGGCCTTTGGCAGGAAACCGGGACCCAAAACTGGTTGAATTGAGAGAATCATGGAGTGTTATTAAAAATAAACTTGATACATGGATACATCAACATCCTGGAGTCGCATTGGAGTTTAGTGAGATAGGCTATGTAAGCCAGCCACATACGAGTGAATTCCCATATACCTGGAAGCCATTTCGCGGTAGAGAACAAAGTACAAGTGAACAGTTGCAATGTTATCAGGCTTTGTATGATTTTCTTTTTGATTATAAGGCTATAAAAGGCGTACATATTTTTGCTTCAACAGAAGAAGACGAGGTAAGTGGAGGTCGAGGTTACACTCCATTCGGGAAACCAGCGCAAGGCGTTTTGGAAAAAATCATTGATATACGATGAAGGGAAAGAAAACTATGCTATCTAGAAAATGTAATAAAACACAATACATTACTTCAAGCCTAATGATTGCACTTATGCTTGCCTCTGGTGCTACGGCGGCGGCAGAAACAAGTTCATCACCTTTAGTACTGGCGCAAGCTTCTGCTACTGTAAAGCAGGATGGCAAGTTCTGGATTCAAAAAGGTGATGAGCTACGCGCTGCAGGAAAACGTGAAGAAGCACTGCAAGCTTACCGCAAGGCGGAATCAATGGGTGCGGGAAGTGATCAATTGTCCTTCAAGATTGCCGATACTTACACAGAGATGCATCGTTTTCGCGAAGCATACTGGGAATGGGAAAAAGTCAGCCATTCATCAAGTCGTGAAAACAGGGTAGAGGCTTGTGTACAAATGGAGTGGGCGAAGCATAGCCGTTCCAGGTCCCTTCCTGATCCTTATTTTGCCGATCTGAACACGAATGTTAGCTGGCAGGAAATAGGTGATGTGGATGTATCTACTCTTGACACGCTAGCACGAGTTGGAATGGTTGTAGGGGAAGAAAAACCAGCCGAGTATTATCTGTATGCGGGTTATACAAAGGATAATCGTTCCGGTCTAGTGGGAGGAATCCCAATTGAGTATGTTGATAATCTTGCAAGATGGGGAGTAGGTTTTCGCAAGCCGATAACGGCAAACCATAGCTTATCCTTTATGGCAGAGGTCGGGCAAGCTCGTGATCTGATAGATAAGGCTCGTGACCGAACCCGGGATGATTTTCGTGGCGGGTTTGAATATTACAAGGAATGGAACAAGGACTACGATTGCCATAGCACTAACGAAAGACCAAATCGTTTATTTATGGGTGTCTACAGTGAGCTCAAATACTACTCGATTTATGACGATGCTGTGATATTTACTCTCGATCTAGTACCAGGGATAAGATTGGTTGAAACCAGAAAAACCGATGTCGATGCATTTTTACTGTTTTCATACAACACCAACCTTGAAAAAACTGAAGATACCTATTCAGAATACGCTGCCGGTGTCACCTGGCTCCCAGATCGGCAATATAACTTTACGGTTACTGCACGTGTAGGTGAAGTATTGTATAAAGGTGGTGGTTCGGACAAACGTATTCTCCTTGAGTTACAGCACTACATACGCTGGTAGCAGGTATATCGTCGTAAACAAGGGGGGGGGTAATGGATACATCGTATACCGTATATAGCCTTGCTATTGCCTGGTTTACGTACACTGTTTTTCGGATGGCCGTACTACTTTATCAGTTCATGACATTTCCGAAAACGTATGGTTCTATGCCAAAGTTTTCACTTCGCGATCTGGTAGAAATGTCTACATCAACTAAAAAGGACTTACCCGCATTCAAAGTTGTAGTGCCTGCATTCCAGGAGGTCGATGTTATTGAAGGGACAATTCGTCGTCTTGCTGGAATCAATTATCCACTAAGCCACTTCGAGATATACGTTACCACCTATGAGGACGAGACGCCGGCTGGCAAAGAATCTACTACCAAAGTAGTACAGCGTGTTGCAAAAGAAATAAACGATAAGCTCGATCACGAACTGATCAAGTCAGTAGTCGTACCTGATGGGTTTGATGGATATTTTCCGGGTAAATTATCTGCAAAAAAACGTCACATCGGTAAATCTCGAGGTCTGAACTTTACCCTGCGTTCAATTCATGAAGAAAATGAACGAGATGAGCGATCTTTGTATATCGGAGAAATGTATAAATCAGGCGCTTACGACAAGCAAAACAAAATCATTCAGAAAATAACAAGAATGACTTCTGATAAAGACAAACTTGGCGACTATCTGGAAAAATATCTTCAATCTGGACAAGAAGATTATCTTGGACCATTAACACTATCTTTACAACTTGAGACTTTGCTTTCATTAGCCAATTACCTGAATTCAGAAAGACATATTGAAAAGCGATATAGTGATCAGCTAGAGAGCTATATTAAAAATGAGGCACCAAGATTTTTTTTGGACATTATTACATCTAAGAAAAGTTCACAGAATAAAAGTTGCAGGCTTGACGCTGTTGTTTCATCCGAAAAAGACTTTCTGTATGACGTAATGAGCAAAGTAGAACTTGAGGATCGTAGCCAGCTTGAAATATATGCGGGTGAGAAAGAAAAGGAAATCTCCCAGAGAAAACCCTTCTTGTTAAAAAGATTCATTAAAACAAAGAATGGTGAAGATCTATACCAGGCATCGCGAAAACTGAATTCTCGCTGGATGATGGTATACGATGCCGATGCTGATGCCCCGGCTGATATAATGAGATATTTAGCTGCAAGAATATTATCAACGCCAGATGTAATGGGTTTTCAGGGGCCCGTAGCACCTGTGCTTAACTATGATGAAGTGCATCCTTTGTGCAAGCTTGGAGGCCTTTGGATGGCTTTCTGGCATGCATCAAGTTACCCTAGGTTAATGAATAATAAAGCTTGGGCACACCCCTTGGCTGGGACCAACTGGTGTTTTCGCATTGAAGGAATTGAACAGGATGGGACTCTCGTTAGAGAATGCGTCTATAACGAAAGTAAAAGAAGGTTCTTACTGAGCTTTAATCCAAAACAATTAACAGAGGACCTTGAAGCAGGCATTCGAATCTTTAGTGATTGGGCAGTCAATGCGGAATGGCATCCTGTCCTGGAATTGGAACAGGTTCCACCTACACCCAAGGGACTTACAATTCAACGCACCCGCTGGACATTAGGCACCCTTCAGACAATAAGCTATATTCTGAAAAGCAAGATTCCAATACTACAAAAATTAAGATTTGCATTTCATCCCGCTGAGATAATGGTAAATGGATCTGGCCCAGTAATTACGATTGGCCTTTTTACTGCAATGATTTCAGGCCTACTGGTTGTTGAACCTGTTTTTGCCTGGTGGGCAGTAGTGTTAACCTTTGGCAATCTTATATATGTTTATTGTTTCGTGAAGGTTTTTGAGCGCCACTATGATATCAGGAAAAATATTCTTACAATGGATTATATATACAGGCAGTGTGGAAAAATAATTTCTTGGTTAAAGTCTGATGTCAATCAATATAGCGATGATGACGCTGAAAAAATCTGCACTCTGGTCAACCAATTGGATAATATATCCGCTGTAAATGGGTTTGCTCATGCTTATTATGTAGGGCGTTGTACTGATAATGACGTGGCAGGCACTTTTCAGGATGACATGAGTCAATCATATTATTCCTCTCTCCTTTCTGCATCACCCTCAAGGGTGAGCAGTAAGGATCTTGGAAATTACGCACAGGAGTTAAGATTACTCGTACCTGAAGCTGGTAGAAAAAGCAGTAAGAAAGGATCAATTCAAAAATTATTACATGAATACGCTGATGACTTGCAAGAAACGAGTGATTTTCACAAGCAACTAGCGGAGTGTGTTTCCCTAATAGAAAAATCAGAACAATACGAGAAAAACAGAGGGATTTTCAGGTGGAGTAAATTTCACAATGAAATTCTGATATGGACATTCCCGTACATTTTTTTTCAACTGGGGCCTTATTTCAAAGGTTTATTCAATTGGCTTCGAGGCGAAATACATCCCTGGCATAAGACATCCCGAACCCCTAAAGAAAATCCAGGCGATATATAGATGAGCAACCAGGGTTTTGATAGGATTAAAAACGCACAGGGGAAGTGGAATAAAACATTTGGCGAGTATTTTCTTCGCCTTGCCGGACTTGTATTTGCAATATCTGCGATCTATATGGGTTATTTCTATAGCAAAAACCCTCAACATGAAATTCAAAGAGAAATCAGTTACTCCATAAAAAGGCCCGACATTCCTTTATTAAAAAATATACTGCTTGTCTCAGCGTCATCACAAAATAATGAACATGCCAATATCATTGCCTTGCAGGAAGCAATTTATTCGTATTACGGAACAAAAGTAAGTGCAATCGGAATCAATCAGTACCAATCAGGATTATTGAAAAAACATGATGGAATACTACTATTTGGTAATTCTGAGTTTATCGATAAAAAACAGCTAAAGAACCTGATAAAAGATATTACTTTCAATAAGCTTCCGCTTATGTGGATTGGTACAGGTTTTTCGGCATATGCTGAAGAGTCTGACATAAAATACGAATCGATATCGCCTCTACAAGAATCATTAAATATCACGGCCATTAAATATAATGGCACAGAAATTTCTGCAGCAGGACTTAAGCTCGCGCTTGGTAAATATAACGGATTGCAGGATGATCAGGTAGTTGCAAATTACCGATTAGATAATACTGTGCAGATACCTGCGATTATCAAGCTAGAGAATATGATTTATATCTCGTTTGTACCTTTCACGGAAAATGAGTACACACTGTCATTGGCCGTAGTCATTGATTCTCTTTCTCATATACTTGGCAAACATAAAAAGAATCCACGAGTAATCTTTCGTCTGGAAGATGTTAATGCTGAAACTTATGGTGGGACAGATACAAGTTTTCGTAAAACTGCCGATTATCTTGAAAAGAAAAAGGTCTTTACGCATGTGGCAATAATACCAACAATGATGGATGAAGAAGGAAAGCTGATTGCAAACATTGATAGTGCAATGCATGTAATCAATTTTATTAAACAAAATCAACAACTGGCAACTGTGATTCAGCATGGCAGCAGACATCATAGAATCGACCCAAGGAATAAGGGGAAAAAGTCAGGTGATGCATTTGAATACTTTCTTTCCGACGATGATACACTCGGCCGTGAGTCGGCTTATGCCTTTGCTTTGGAGCGAATGACAGAGGGATATCAAATTCTTGCAAACGCAGGAATTAAACCCGAAATATTTGAGGCACCACATTACACCCTTTCACCAGGCGAACAGGAGGCGGCCAGTAAAATATACCCGGTAATGCATCATCAGCCGTTGTTTTATGCGAACAAAAAGATGGAACTTGTTTTGCCCTGGTTTACTGAAAGAGAAGATGCGATATTTGCTCCTAGTTCGATTGGATATATTGACGCGTTAAATAAAAATAGTGTCAATGAAATTCTGCATAGAATGGAGAATTTTTCCAGAATTATGCCAGACCCGATTGTTGTTGTGTTTTTTCATCCTTTTATGATTGAAATACCTGGACGTGAAAATGACTTGAAGGCATTGGTTGAAGGTGTAAGAAAACTCAAATATCGTTTTGTTAATACCCTCGATGAAGTTAAAGAAAAAAGTAAAGGTGCAGAATAATTATTACCGATAAAAAAATAATATTGTGTATGGGTACGCGTGCCGAGATTATAAAAATGGCACCACTCTATTATGCATTGAAAGAGATTGGGGCACATCCTGTTGTCTGGCATGTTGGTCAACATGAAAAATTAGCTTGGCCATTCTATGAATTCTTTAGAATATCGCCAGAATTACACCTCCCCTTAAGCAGAAAAAAACCGACACTTGGTCACCTGTCTGCACTTATTATGGAAAAGCTGGATAACGCACTAAAAGCTTCGGGCGCTTCATGCATGATAGTACAGGGCGATACATCTTCGGCCTTTATCGCAGCTCTGACTGCATTTTATTACAAAATACCAATAGCACATGTAGAGGCTGGCTTACGCACCTTCCGGGAATACGAGCCATTTCCAGAAGAAAAGAATCGTGAGCTTATATCAAGACTGGCTCGCTGGCATTTTGCTCCATCCGAGAAGGCCAGAAAGAACCTGGAGGCAGAAGGCATTCCTCCTGAGGCCATATATCTTGTCGGTAATACCATTGTGGATGCAACACTATGGGGCGTTAATCATCTAAAGATCAACTCACAACCTTTTGCAGACCTCAGGAATTTTCCTGTCAGACAATATGAAAATCATTGTAAATCACGCCGCTTAATCGTTGTCACCGCACATCGTAGAGAAAATTGGGATAACGGCATTAAAGAAATCGCTGCAAGTGTCAGGGCTACAATAGAAAAACATGATGATGTATTTATCGTATGGCCTGTCCATCCAAACCCGATCATAAAAAAAGCGATACTAAAACAAATCGACCCAATGAGCGAACAAGATAAAAATCGTATTTTGTTAACGCAGCCAATAGACTACCCGGTAATGCTTCATCTTCTGAGAGATGCCTGGTTAATTTTGACGGATTCTGGTGGCATACAAGAAGAAGCCATTATACTTGGTGTGCCTGTGTTAGTGTTAAGAGAAACTACAGAACGTCCAGAAGTAATCTCAGCAGGAGGTGGTGCATTAGTCGGTGTAGAGATAGGCAGAATCCTGCAGTGGATGGAGAAGTTAACTACTAATAAAGATATTTATGATGCAATGAGAAATTGCCCAAATCCATATGGAGACGGACAAGCCTCAAAAAATATTGCGAAAATATTAATGAAAAATCTTCAATGATTAAATCTATGTATTTAATCTGGGTTTTTCACACTGAGATCGGTGAACCATACTAGGATATATCTTTACGGCCTTGGCAAGGAATACTGGCAGGCCGAATGAAATACAATATCAGTCAGCTGATACTTCAGTGTTAATAGTGTAAAATAATGTGGGCTTTGCAACATACGAGTATTATCAGGGGAGAACATGAATCTACAAAATTATCAGCGTGAATTTCTCGACTTTGCAATCGACACCGGTGTTTTACGATTCGGTCGATTCACCCTTAAATCCGGTCGCATCACCCCTTACATGTTTGACACCGGATTGTTTAACACAGGCGCCAGTCTGGAACAACTTGGCAACTTCTATGCCCAGGCTATTGTCGACTCCGGCATTGAATTTGATATGCTCTACGGACCTGCCTACAAGGGCATTCCTTTAGCATCGGCAACCAGCATTGCACTCGCCCATAACCACAACATCGACACCCCTTATGCTTTTAACCGCAAGGAAATCAAGGACCATGGCGAAGGTGGTCTTATTGTCGGCTCCGAACTCAAAGGTAAAGTTCTGGTTATTGATGATGTCATTTCATCGGGTACGGAGATTAAGGAAACATATACTATAATCCAGCAAACAGAGGCAACCATGTGTGGCGTGATGATCGCTCTCGATCGCCAGGAGCGCGGAAGCGGCTCGGCCTCGGCAATTCAGGAACTGGAATCCGATTTTGGCGTAAAGGTAGCCAGTATCATCAATCTCGAGATCCTGATCAAGTACCTGGAGGAAAAACCGAAATATAACAAACACCTGCAAGAACTACCGGCTTACTTGCAGCAATATGGCGTCACTGGTTAGCCAAGAATGAGCTTAAACCCCCCAGCAAAAATATAATTGAAAGGGATATTGTGCCATCAGATTTATGCATTAGAGCATATTGTCAATCACCATGAATTTAGATAAAAACAACGTAATAATTGATGACAGAATTCCGTTACTGGTTGATCTGGATGGGGCTATTGTTGCAACAGATACACTATTTGAAACCACGATTCTTTTTCTAAAAAAATCTCCATTTATGTTTTTTATGCTTTTCGTCTGGTTACTCAGAGGAAAACATGTGCTGAAAGAGGAGTTGTCAAAACAGACTTATCTCAATATTGAGACACTGCCATATAGACAAGATGTAATTGACTATCTTGAACAACAGTTTGAACAGGGGCGGAAAATTATTTTGTTGACGGGGAGCTGGGTTGATATTGGCACACGTGTGGCAAATCAATTTGCGTTTATCAACGATGTGATCGCCACAGACCATGAAAAAAATATGACCGGTCACGCCAAGGCGCAAGTTGCCAGGGAAATATGGGGCGATCGATTATTTGATTATCTGGGTAACGAAAAAAAAGACCTTCAGGTATGGAAACATGCCCGGAGAGCAATTGTGGTCGGTAATAAACGCCTCGCCAAGGCCGCGGAGGATGTCACCGAACTGGAAAAATTTTTTCCGGTCGAGCAATTGAGTCCCGGAACCTGGCTAAAAGCGATACGGATTCACCAATGGGCAAAGAATGTGTTGATCTTTGTTCCTTTACTTACATCGCACAGCCTTTTTAAACCGGAAGCGATTGTAAGCAGCTTGATAGCATACTTTTCGTTTTGCACAGTTGCTTCAGCAACCTATCTTCTCAATGACTTGCTGGATCTTGAATCTGATAGAAAGCACAGTATCAAGAAACATCGCCCGCTGGCAGCAGGAAAAATGAATATACTGCAAGCCACCCTGAGCGGCATCGCGCTTCTCAGTACAGGCATTATTCTGGCAATACTCTATTTAGATATGTATTTCCTACTGATTTTGCTGGGTTATTTGACACTAACGATTCTTTACAGCTTTATACTTAAACATGTGCAAACGGCTGACGTTATCAGCCTTGCCAGTTTGTTTACCTTGCGAATTACTGCAGGTGCTGCGGCTATCGGAGTACCCTTGTCTTTTTGGCTACTATGCTTTTCAATGTTTCTGTTCCTCTCGCTCGCAATGGTAAAACGAGTGTCAGAACTAATACATGTTGAAAAACACAGTGGAGGCGAATTGCAGGAAGTAAGTGGCAGGGATTATCTTACGGCAGATATCGTTGTGCTACAAAGCCTGGGTGGGGCTTCAGGCTTTATGTCGGTGCTGGTATTCGCTCTCTATATCAACAGCGATCAAGTCACCAAAATGTATAACAATCCGGAGCTATTATGGCTGGTTATTCCTGTCGTTGGCTACTGGGTGATGAGGATTTGGATTGTAACGGCAAGGGGGCAGATGGATGAGGATCCCATTAGCTTCGCCATCAGGGATAAACAAAGTTGGTTAACCACAATGGTATTGCTTCTCATCTTTGCCCTTGCTGTTATTTTGTGATGTGACAAAAATAGTTATGATCTGTAATTATCATGAGTATATCGATCCGCCGGTGACAAGCGATGCCTAAAAGTGCTCCATTATTTGACATGAGACAACATCCGGAACTCCAATTCAAGCTGGTCAGTTTCTCACTATTTCTACTTTTTGCAGCGGTCTGTTACTGGTCGATGCCATCTCTCGTCCATCAGGAGTGGGATTCAATTGCAAACGCAGGTGCAGTTGAGAAATACCCTCTTCCATTAGAGTGGGGAAATCATCCTCTAGGTCACCTCGTACAGTCAATCATCTATCGCGTAGCGATCTATCTTGGCTATGACGGGCGTGCACTGACACTCCTGCAGATCATCAACACCCTGGCCACAGCTGCTTCAATCGTTGTTTTCTTTGTCATATTGGTCCGGCGAATGGCACTCAATATCATGCAGGCGGCTGGCTGGGCGGCCTTCCTTGGCTCCGGGTATTCGATGCTCAGTTTTGCCGGCACTGCTGAAATATATTCTTTATCGCTGTTGCTGATGCTGGTTGCCTGGAACAGCATGCTTTTTGCCTTCACTCATCCGCAACCTTACCGCCTGATCATCGCCGGGGTTCTGATCGGCCTGGCAGGCCTGACTCACCAGTTTGGCGCCATTCTGCTTGGTGCCGGTGTCGTGGCGGGATTCTTTTATCAGCCGCGTCAAGCCACGGTACTGGGCGCTGTGATGTTGGCTACCCTGGTGCTAGGCTACGGCCTCCTCGGTTACTTGGCCATCGGTTCACTTACACCAGACGAACTATTACTCTGGATCAGGGGTTATGTGGGAGAACCCATCTACGGTCGTTCCTTCTCCCTGGAGGGTGTTCGTCTGGCTATGGATTCAGGCACTCGGTCGCTCATCAGAGGAGCGGAGACGGACCTTTATCTACTACGCATACTATTGCTTGGCGTTATTGTCATTCTACTCCTCGCATTACCATTTCAACGTCGATTGTGGGCTTCTGATCATATTCAGACTGGCATATATTGTGCGCTTCCCGGTCTGGTTGGCCTACCGCTGATTATCTGGTGGGAGCCAGCTCTCGAAGGTAAGTTTTGGCTGCTACTCGCACCCTTTTTCACTGCCTTGCTTGCGCTGAGCATTCCTTATAACAAACGATGGGCGTGGATTATCCCCGCAAGCCTGGCTGCGTCAGTTTTATTCGTCAACCAATTGAGCGGCCTCCAAGATGAACACAGGCCGGATCTGGTATTCGAGAAATCGCTGCAAACCTGGATAGATCACTCCTCAAGCAGTGACGTGCTTTATGAGAGCAATGTGTTTACGGAGTATTTGATGTTCCTGGGCGACCGGCCGAACACCATTTCCGCTGGTTCACTATTCCATGATGACCATGACATAAACAATCCTTATCGACCTCTCCAGCAGGCAATTGAAGATGCATGGGGCCGTGGGGCATCGGTCTTGTACACCGAAGGCATCAATGATTACTACGATGACAATCTCCTGGTGGTGATTGGCGCGTCGAGAGACGGGCTCAATGCCTTCTTTCGCTCCTATCGCCGCGAAGGCCCAGTATTTGAATATCAGGAGACTGCAGATGGCCCGATGAAACAAGTGTTTCGCCTTGTTCCGCCGATAACTCAGGAACCAGATCCAGAGCCATGATGTCGATGTAGAGGATATCCACTGGATAAATTATTTCTACTGTTCTTGGAATCAATACTCAGTGAAATGATTATTCTGAAAATATAATAAATTTAAATATAAAAAAGCTTACGGTTGAATATAATAATATTATTGATGCAATAACAAATAAATAAAATTCTATCCCAATAATGGGAGTCAGAATGTTAACAGTTACAGCCTGGAGAGAAGCCATTAAGAGGCTGTATATCACAAATATTACAAATCTTTGAGGGTGATTATTTTTTGTGTTGAAGCAAACTTTTGTGTGCAATGTAAAATTATAGATCAGGTTTGTTGCCAGTCCAATTAGATAAGATGTGAAGTAGTTTTCCAGCCCAAAAACATACTCAGTTAATAACCAGATAATCAGCAGCGCAAGCCCTACACCCGTCATACCAGTCAGAAAAAAATGTATGTATTTATATTTATATAACAAATTTAGTATAAAAACAGGATTTAATAATTTTGCAAATGTTATTTGTTCCAGCTCAATAAACTTTTGTATTTTATCTTTCATAGATTAGGTAACTACAGGGCAGGGACTGACCTCAACAGATATTACATCTTTGCGTAAGATGTAGACCAAAAATCATCATCAAGCTCTCTTTTTCAGGATGAATATACACAAATTTTAAACCATATTGCAGAAATATCAGTGAAAAGTCATTAATGAGTAAATTTTAATCTTTATTCTGGATTTATATTATTTAATAGCTTTCGACAATACTCTTCGTACCTATCAGTCCCTTGCTCCTCTGGAAACATGTCAACTACACGCTTACGCGCTGCAATACCCAATGAGCCCATCATTGTCACATCAAAAAAACAGACGAAAGATAATAAATTAAGTGATTGAAATTTTTATAAAATGGTGGCTACACCTAGATTTGAACTAGGGACCCCCGCATTATGAGTGCGGTGCTCTAACCAACTGAGCTATGTAGCCTTTTTCATTTTTGATGTTGAGTACCAGGAACGATTTTACCAAAATAAATTTGGACTGACCAACTTCATTAAGGAGAGTGACTCAACTATTTTCTCTTCTTCATTATGACTACGACCCATTTCTAATGAGTACTGCGTTACTACCAACGACACCGCTTAGCCATTATGAAGTGTTGCGTAAGATACAGGATTTTTCGTGTAAAGTAAAAAAACCTGCGCCAATTTTTTACTTGCCGAACTATCTAGTTGTTTATACTAAATTTTTATCTTACCTTAATGAGTTTCAGGGCATTGGTGCCGCCCGCCTCGCCTCTCAGATCACCCTTGGTGATAATGAGCTTATCACCAGGCTGAACTGCACCGGCTGATTTGAGCTCCTCGATAACTTCCTTGTTGAAGGAGACATGCTCATGAGCCTTGGGTTTGTGTACGACCGGGTAGACACCGCGATATAAACTGACGCGACGGTGTGTATAAGTATGGCTGCTGAGTGCATAGATCGGCACTCCCGATGAAATACGTGACATATACAAGGCTGTAGCGCCTGATTCTGTCAGGGCCGCAATGCTCGATGCCCCCATATGATTAGCCAGGTACATGGCAGCCATGGCAATACTTTCATCAAAATATTCGAACGTCTCACCGACGCGATGCTGTGAGAGCATCGCGCGATGTTCAAGTTCGGCTCGTCGGCAGACTCTATCCATGGTTTGCACGACTTTTAACGGGTAATCACCGGCAGCGGTTTCCGCTGATAACATAACGCAATCGGTGCCATCGAGCACGGCATTGGCTACATCAAAAACTTCAGCACGCGTTGGCACCGGGTTGTTTATCATGCTGTCCATCATCTGGGTTGCAACGATAACCACGCGATCAGCTTTACGTGCTTTTTTAATAATCATTTTCTGCAATGATGGCAGGTCGGCATCATCTCGTTCTACGCCGAGATCGCCCCTGGCAACCATCACACCATCGGCCGCAGCAATAATCTCATTGATATTATCAATGGCAAGTGCGGTTTCGATTTTAGCGATGATGTGAGTATGCTTACCGCCGGCTCCTGTTATCAGTTGGCGTACACGCTCAACATCGTCTGCTGTCTTAACAAAACTGGGGGCGATGAAATCTGCGTTCAGCTCTTGTACTGCAAAGACGATATCACGTTCATCATTTTCGGTTAGCGCATCAGCTGTCAGACCGCCACCTTTACGGTTTAGGCCTTTTTTGCCAGACAAGGGGCCAGCAACGATCACTCGTGTTACGACCGTTGTGTCGGTAACATGGGTTACTTCAAGTTCAAGCTTGCCGTCATCCAGCAACAAGAGATCGCCTGCACCAACATCTTTTGGCAGGTCTTTATAGGTAACAGATACACTTTCCTGCGTACCCAGTTTTTCATCCAGTTCAGTATCAAGACTAAAGCTATCACCTTCTACCAGCTCGATAGTTCCCGCTATAAATTCACCTAACCTGATCTCAGGGCCTTGCAGATCAACGAGTATTCCTACCGCTGTTTCCTGTTGTTTGGCGTATTCCCGCACACGTATCACACGACCGAGATGTTCGTCGTACGATCCGTGCGACATATTGCAACGAAATGCATTGGCACCTACATCGATAAGGGATTCGGTAACTCCGGGTAGATCACTGGCGGGGCCTAGGGTGGCTAAAATCTTGGTGCGCCTGGGCTGTTCCATTTTATTTCCTTGCTAGTTTGACGTTTATTACAACACTATGCCTGAATCACAGTGTATTTCAATGTTTCCTCCACACTCTTTTCCCGGCCAGAGAGAAGTGTAATGAAGCGAATATTAGTTAGACATTAAAACGGAAATGCATGACATCTCCATCATTTACGATGTAGTCTTTTCCTTCCAGCCTCAGTTTTCCGGCTTCCTTGGCACCTTGCTCACCATTAAACTCAATGAAATCATTGTACGAAGTTACTTCGGCGCGTATAAAGCCTTTTTCAAAATCCGTATGAATTACTCCGGCTGCCTGTGGAGCAGTGGCACCTATCCTAACTGTCCATGCGCGCACCTCTTTTACACCGGCAGTAAAATAGGTTTGCAGGCCCAGTAGTTTATAACCGGCACGAATCACTCGATTCAACCCTGGTTCTTTCAAACCCATTTCCGCCAGAAATTCTTCTCTTTCATCCGATTCAAGTTCAATGATCTCAGATTCCATGGCGGCACATACAGGCACAACAATGGCGCCATCCTGCTCGGAGAATTGTCTCACCTGATCCAGAAACGGGTTATTCTCGAAACCATCTTCAGCAACATTGGCGATGTACATGGTCGGCTTGATTGTCAGAAGATGCAGTTCACGAAGTCTGATTAATTCATCATCAGATAAATCCATTGAACGAACACCGTGACCTTGATCCAGATGGGCCTGAACACGTGTGAGCAGTTCAACCAGAGCGATCATTTCTTTATCACCCGATTTGGATTGTTTCTGTGCACGTAATAAACCTTTTTCTACGGTATCCATATCAGCCAGATTTAATTCTGTATTGATAACTTCAATATCAGAGAGCGGGTCGATTTTACCGGCGACATGCACGACGTCGGTATCTTCAAAACAACGCACAACATGGGCAATAGCATCGGTTTCGCGAATATTGGCAAGAAACTTGTTACCCAGGCCTTCACCTTTTGATGCACCGGCAACCAGCCCTGCGATATCTACAAACTCCATATGTGTATCTTGAATCTTTTGTGGATTGACAATATCTGACAGCTTTTGTAGTCGTGGGTCAGGTACAGGAACAATGCCGACATTTGGGTCGATAGTACAAAATGGATAGTTTTCTGCCTGAATACCAGCGCGTGTGAGTGCATTAAATAAAGTTGATTTACCCACGTTTGGCAGGCCGACGATCCCACATTTAAAACCCATGTTTGTATTCCTGTTTAATCATTTACGTTACGGTATGCAGTCGATTCATTGCTGCATCCATATCACCTGTCACAATCTCGGCTACAACATCAACTGCATGTCGAATAGCGATATCTATTTCGATCTGATCATCACGCGAAGCCTGTTTCAGCACATAATCATGCACTTTCGACTTATCACCCGGGTGACCAATACCGATACGCAACCTTGCAAAGTCTTTACTACCAAGTTTGACAATGGTATCACGTAAGCCATTGTGACCACCGTGACCACCTCCACGCTTCAGGCGTGCAGTACCAGGCGGTAAATCCAGCTCGTCATGTACAACCAGAACTTGTTCGGGAGAGATTTTATAAAAATGCGTTAACGCAGCAATGGATTGACCACTAAGGTTCATAAAGGTATCAGGTTTAAGTAACCAGACGTCTTCACCCTTGATATGACTTTTAGCTACCTCACCATGAAATTTATTTTCGGCTCGTAGCACTGCATGGAACTCATTTGCGAGGGCATCTAAAAACCAGAACCCGGCGTTATGCCGGGTTTGGTCATATTTCGGCCCGGGATTACCCAGGCCAACGATCAGTTTAATCACTGTATTACTCATGCGAAAAGTAATGGTGCTTATTCAGCGGATTCTTCACCCTCTGGTGCTACTTCAGCACTTTCAGTGACATCTTCTTCAGCTACACCACGTGGCATATGAATACTCACAATAGCCAAATCATGATCAGCACCATGGCTCAGTGCAACAATATCAACACCCTTCGGTAACTGAATTTGTGATAAGTGAATGGATTCACCAACTTCAAGCTCGGCCACATCAACCTCGATGTATTCTGGCAGATCTTTTGCCAGACAGCTGACTTCAACATCCGTTGACAGATGAGAAATAATACCACCGGCCTTGAAGCCTGCTGCAGTATCTTCATTAACAAAATGCAAAGGCACGTTCATTGTCAATGCAACTTTCTCATCAATACGCATAAAATCTGCATGTAATATGATGGCCTTACTTGGATGACGTTGTAGATCACGCAAGACTACTTTTTCTGTCTTACCGTCAACTTCCATTTTCAGAATATGAGAATAAAAAGCTTCATTTTCAAGGTGATGAAACAACTCATTCTGAGGCATTTTTATCATCTGAGGTTCCTGACCGGCACCATAAATAATGGCAGGCACAGCATTCGCATGACGCAGGCGGCGGCTCGCACCCTTACCCGTATCTGTACGAACCTCAGCTTTAAGTTCGAATGTTTCTTGCATAATATTTCTCCAAATTAAGCGACCAGTGCCTCGCGACCAAAGCATTAAGGTCAAAACAGGGCGGGGATTATATCAAAATCAGTACCAAGATAAAAGGTTAAAGATAAAAGGGAAACACCCGACAATTCAATAAAAAAGAGGCCTTCAGCCCCTTTTTTATTGAATACTTTCCTTTTTACCGCTTTTTAATCCATATAAAGTGAGCTAACTGACTCCTCAGAGCTGATACGTCGCATGGTTTCAGCCAGCATTTCCGCAATACTTAATTGTCGCACACGCGTACAAGACTGAGCCTCTGCACTCAACGGAATGGTATCAGTTACCACGAGCTCATCGAGCTGTGAGTTCTCTATATTGGTGATCGCAGGACCCGATAATACCGGATGAGTTATATAGGCCAGTACTTTTTTGGCGCCATGTTCCTTGAGGGCATCGGCTGCCTTGCATAAGGTTCCTGCTGTATCGACCAGATCATCTACCAGCACACAACTTCGTCCGTCAACCTCACCAATAATATTCATGACCTTGGCTACATTGGCCTTAGGGCGACGTTTATCAATGATAGCCAGATCGGCATCATCCAGTCGTTTAGCCAGTGCGCGTGCACGAACCACGCCACCAACATCAGGTGAAACAACCATCAAATCAGTATGTTTCTGACGCCATATATCACCCAGCAAAATAGGTGATGCGTAGACATTATCCACAGGCACATCAAAGAAACCCTGGATCTGATCAGCATGCAGATCGACAGTAAGTACCCGGTCTGCACCACCTTGTGAAATCATCTTGGCAACAACTTTTGCAGTAATCGGTACACGAGCTGAACGAGGGCGACGATCCTGTCGGGCATATCCGAAATAAGGAATAACTGCCGTGATACGAGCAGCCGAGGCTCGGCGCAACGCATCCATCATGACCATCAGTTCCATCAGGTTGTCATTGGTGGGCTTGCAGGTTGGCTGAACAATAAAAACATCGGCACCACGGACATTTTCCATGATCTCGAACATGACTTCGCCATCGCTAAACTGTTCGACAACAGACTTTCCAAGAGAGATATTCAGGTGACTGGCAATGGACCGCGCCAGTTGAGGGTTAGCATTACCTGCAAAAACCATCATCTTGCCAGAATTATCATTAGAATTATCACGAACCACGATATAACCCCAGTTTTGAGCCTAATTGAATTATTTATATGACCGCGTAATAGGAATATTCTTTACTTCCTGCCACCTCAGTAACTTCACTATAATTTCTATCTTGCTACACGAGCAACTTTTAAGTGGCAGGATTGCTCAGGGCTAACGCCCTTCTCGGCTTTGGTTCCGGACGTCGCCCTACCAACTCCTTCCTGGAGTCGCTCCCTGCGGGACCAACGGCAGGGCCGTTGTCCAAACACGCGTTGCGTGTTTGTCGAACCTTAAGGTTCAAGTCCAGCCACCCTTATGACTTTACTGCAACTTTATATATAACTAGTCAATTTAACTGCACTAGCCAGATTTTATATGGCTGGGGTGGCAGGATTCGAACCTGCGCATGCGGAGATCAAAACCCCGTGCCTTACCGCTTGGCGACACCCCATTTATACGGTATCGGAAGCATGCTGTTGCATTTCTTCCATCAATTTTTTTTGCAAAGGTGATTGATTCAACCCCTTCGCAACAAAGGCTTTCCAATGAGTTGGAAACCGCTTTATTACCTGATCAGCATCCTGTTTTGTAGCAAACCCGGCAAAAACACAGGCTCCCGTACCAGTCATTCTGGTCGGTACAGTACAAGACGACAAGTTATCAAGATTCAATTTCATCCAACTGATAACTTCAGCCACTTCACGATATCGGCTAACAACCAAGGTTTCGCAGTTGTTATCACCTTTCCCGTCAAGGAAGTCCGATATTGTGATGGGACTGGTGTTGCGTGTCAATTCCGGATCAGAAAAAATTTCTGCCGTCGATACATGCACGGCCGGCACAATAACACAGAACCACGGCTCATCCAATGTTACATCCTGAAATTTTTCACCTACACCTTCTGCCCATGTTGCCTGCCCATGCACAAATACAGGTATATCGGCGCCCAGTTGCAGCCCAACTTCAGCTAATGATGATTGTTTATAATCCAGTTTCCATAAAAAATTAAGCGCCACCAGGACGGTAGCGGCATTGGAGCTGCCGCCGCCCAAACCCCCACCCATGGGTAGCATTTTCTCCAGACTGATATCAACACCCAGGTTTGTCTGGCTATTATTCTGTAATCGTCTGGCGGCCTGTACGACAAGATTATCTTCAGATGACACCCCTTTGACTGGTGTCAACAGGTTAATCTGTCCGTCTTGCCTGATATCAAAATGCAATTGATCTGAATAATCCAGAAACTGAAAAACCGTTTGCAGTAAATGATAGCCATCTTCCCGCTGCCCGGTAATATGTAAAAAACGATTCAGTTTTGCCGGTGCAGGCCAGCCTGTCGATCCTAAATCTGCCATTTTCGAATCACTATTTTTATCGACAGGTCCTGATGTTCCAGTAAGACCTTAACCGGTAAAGTATACCCTGCAATTTTTTTATATCGCTTAAAGCTGATAAGCCAACCGGATTGCTTGAGACTATTAAGGTAACCCTGCGCATTTAGGTCCATCGGTCCACTAATTGGAATCAACGGGCTCGGTATACCCGTCATCCAGTAACGTAAATGCCGCACAGGCATCTCCCAACCAAATTGTTTTTTTAACAATGCCTCGGGTTCAGCGGAGAAATACGGCGTCGGATTTGAAGAATGCTCAAGCAAGACCCCTCCTTCAACAGAATGTACTCGCAGGGTACCTGCACCCAGTGGCGCAATAATACGCATATCGTACTGGCTACCCACTTGCTTCCAAAGAATATCACCCGGCCAGGCTTCATCATTGGTATAAAGTCCGACACGACCAGTAATATTCCAGTCTTGTAACTGGACAAGCTGGTGCCGGTGTTCGTCCCACGCTGCTTGTTGATACGGGCTTACGATTGTCTGCTGACTACAGGCATTTAGAAAAATCAGCAATGACGCTAGATATAATAAACGTTTCACTATTTTTTGAAGCGCTTCAACACCTCTTTAAGGTGTTCACTATCGGGCGTATCCTTGAGTGCCTTTGCCCAGACCTTGCTAGCCTCTTGTTTATTACCAGACACCCATAATACTTCACCAAGATGCGCTGCAATTTCATCATCCGGCAAAAATTCCAAAGCTTTGCGTAAATAAGAAATCGCATCATCCATACGACCCATACGGTATAACACCCAGCCCATACTATCGAGAATAGCAGGCTCTTTGGGGGACAGTTTAAGGGCTCGTTCAATATAACCATGAGCCTCCTTAAAACGGGTTGTTTTATCGGCCAGGGTATAACCAAGCGCATTCAAAGCATTAACATTATCAGGTTCAGTCTTTAAAATTGTGCGTAAATCAGCTTCTGCAATATCCATTCTATCGGCTTTTTCTGCAAGCATAGAGCGCGCATAGAGTAAATCAGCATTACCACTAAATTCCTTTAGCCCCTGATCGGCAACCTGCATAGCAGTCTTATAATCTTTTGCATTCGATAAAATATCAATTTCAATAATAATCAAACGAACGGCGAGATTAGGGTCATTACGACCCAAAGAATGTAAATAGTCACGTGCTGACTTCATCTTTCCTTGCTTGGCTAATAATTGTGCCACTCTAATATTGGCATTAAATTTATTATCACCATGTTTAACCTTTATATACCAACCAATTGCCTTATTATATTGTTTACGTTTCTCTGCAATAGAACCCAGATAATAGTAAGACTCCAATACACGTTTATGCATGGATAGTAATTTGTTGAAATATTTTTCTGACAACTTTAATTTGCGTTGCTCAAGCGTCAACAAAGCGACTGCATATACGATGTCAGGATTATCAGGACTCTGCTTTAATACCAGTCCAAACTGCTTAAGCGCTTGATCATAACGTTTTGCAACTGCCAGTAAACGTGCATAGGTAGCACGATGAGCAACTGATTTTGGCGATTTTTTAAGCAATGCCTGCATAGTAGCCATGGCCTTGTCTGTCTCCCCAAGAACCATATAAATACGTGCAATTAATGAATGTGCCGCTTCAAAATCCGGCTTCAGTTTTATGGACTTGCTGGCAAATACTTTAGCTTTTTCATATTGTTTAAATTGTAAAGCGAGTCGAGCATAAGCAAAATTAGCATAAGTATTTTCCGAATGTTTAGCGACGACTTTTTCCATCAACAACATTACCGATTTTTTATCTTTCTCATTATTCAATAATGCTATCAGGTGCCCATATCCCTGTATCTTGCTTTTCTCAGTCAGTTTCAGTACTTTTTCAACAGCTCCCGCTGCCTTATCTAGCATATTATTACGCAAATACAAAATCACCAGCGAATGTTGTGCATCCAGGAGCCTCGGTCGCAGTTCCGCCCAACGCTCAGCCGCGAGCATGGCTGATGGATAATCACGTGCAAAAGAAGCCACTCGTGTTGCCCGTTCGGCAATCTTGGGGTCACTTGATATCTGTGAAGCCTTGAGATAACTGGCGACAGATATAGCTAACTCCCCTTTCTGCGCCGAAACTTCAGCAAGCAACAATAAATAAACCAATTCGGCATTCTGTTGATAATCCTTGTTTATTTTAGTAGCAGGTCCCTTAATAACCCTCACCTCACCAGGCTGACCCTGCCTGCTTTCCCTGGTTTGATCCTTTTGCAGGCTACATGCCTGTAATCCAATTATGGCAACACCTGCCAGCACACTGACAATAAACTTGCTTGGTCTTTTTTCTGCAAATAGGCTCATTTCAACCTGAATCCTTTTGAATTTTCTGGTAATAACAATATGTTATGATTTTAACTACCATAGCACTTTTTACAATAGTCAGTCATTTATACACCTTATATACTTGTATTGACCACAACTTTACCGCAAAATTGCGGATTTATTATACTATGTGCAGCCGATGTCACTGATTACCCTGGGAATTAACCACAAAACCGCACCTGTCGAGCTGCGTGAGCGTATTGCTTTCGCCCCCGAAAAGCTGGCTGCTGCGTTAAAGGAAATTTCCAAACTGAATCCGGTCAATGAAATAGCGATCCTCTCTACCTGCAACCGCACAGAACTATATTGCACCCTGAATGATAGTGATCATGACAGTATTATCAACTGGATCAGTGAACATCATAAGATTGATCCTGCTGAACTCAGGAATTACCTGTATACCTATCCCGAAAATGACACCATCAAACACATGTTCCGTGTTGCGACCGGTCTGGATTCAATGATACTAGGTGAACCTCAGATTCTTGGGCAGATGAAGGACTCCTATAACGAAGCCATGAATGCCGGAACCCTGGGTGGCACCCTTGGCCGGTTGTTCCAGCATACTTTTACGGTAGCCAAACAAATCCGGACCGATACAGCCATTGGCTCCAGTCCGGTTTCAGTCGCCTTTGCTGCGGTACGACTTGCGAAACAGATTTTCGGCGACATGAACAAACAAACTGCACTATTAATAGGCGCTGGTGAAACCATCGAGTTGGCTGCTCGTCACTTACATGACAACGGTACGGGTCGTATGATTATTGCCAACCGTACGGTCGAGCGTGCCCATGACCTGGCTGGACAATTCGATGCTTACGGTATTGCCTTGCACGAAATTCCCGCTCACTTGAGTGAGGCTGATATTGTCATTTCCTCGACTGCCAGCCAGACACACATCCTGGATAAAGAAATGGTTGTGGAAGCCCTTAAAAAACGCAAACACAAACCTATGTTCATGGTTGATATCGCCGTACCGCGCGATATTGACCCGACAATCAGTGAACTGGAAGACGTTTACCTGTATACCGTTGATGATTTGCAAGACGTTATCGAGGAAGGACAACGCACACGCAAAGAAGCCGCCATTCAGGCTGATGAGATCATTGATATTCAGGTACAACACTTCCTTGCCTGGGCGAAATCACTCAACGCAGTTGATACCATCCGTGAATGCCGAGAAAAAGCCGAGCAATCGCGTGATGAAATTCTGCAAAAAGCAAAACGTCAATTAGACCTGGGAAAACCCGCCGAAGAAGTTATACAGTTCCTCGCTCATACCTTGACCAACAAACTCTTACACGACCCAAGCTCAAGCCTGCGTGATGCTGCCGCACAAGGGCGCATGGAGGTCATTCGTGCTGCTCAGGATATTTTTAACCTAAAAAACAAAGATTAAACCATTTATGAAATCCTCTATACACGAAAAATTACAAACGCTGGCAGGCCGGTTTGAAGAAGTTGGGCATTTATTATCTGACCCTGACATCATTGGCAACCAGAATAAATTCAGGGAGCTTTCGCAGGAATATTCCCAGTTAAATCCAGTCGTTGACCACTTCAATAGTTACAATCAGACTATTGAAGAGATTGAAAATGCAAAACTCATGGCTAATGATGACGATGCTGACATGCGTGAAATGGCAGAAGAAGAATTAAAAGATGCTGAAGCCAAAAAACAAGATCTGGAGCTGGAACTACAAAAATTACTACTTCCCAAAGACCCTCATGACAATAGCAATATCTTTCTCGAAGTCCGTGCTGGCACCGGTGGCGATGAAGCCGCCATTTTTGCTGGCGACCTGTTCCGTATGTATTCACGTTATGCCGAGCTCAATCGCTGGCAAGTGGAAATTATCAGTGAAAATCAGGGTGAACACGGGGGCTACAGAGAAATTATTGCACGAATTATTGGCCAGGGTGCCTATTCAAAATTAAAGTTTGAATCCGGTGCTCACCGCGTTCAGCGCGTACCAGAAACCGAGTCACAAGGACGTGTACACACGTCTGCCTGCACCGTTGCTATTATGCCTGAACTAGATGAAGTTGAAGCCATAGACATCAGCCCGTCTGATCTCAAAGTCGACACATTTCGTGCCTCAGGCGCCGGTGGTCAGCATGTTAATAAAACTGACTCAGCTATTCGAATCACCCACTTGCCATCCGGTGTCGTGGTTGAATGTCAGGACGAACGTTCACAACATAAAAATCGCGCACGCGCCATGTCATTATTACAATCAAGACTACTGTCGGCAGAACAGGAAAAACAACAATCAGAACAGGCTGCAAACCGAAAACTACAGGTAGGTAGCGGCGATCGGTCAGAACGAATTCGTACCTACAATTACCCGCAAGGTCGTGTGACCGATCACCGTATCAACCTGACTTTGTACAAGCTAGATGAAATCATGCAAGGTGGACTGGCGCAGGTTGTCGATCCATTAAATCAAGAACATCAGGCCGAACTTCTGGCTGAACTCAGTAGCTGACCAGATCATATAAGCAGTCATCTGATTGCCCTATATGAAAAAATACACTTATGAGCTTCACTATAAAACAGGCGTTAGCATCAGCCGTCAAACAACTTGATAACATCTCCGACTCAGCACATGCAGACGCTGAAATCCTGCTTGGTTTTATACTAGAGTGTGACCGGAGTTTCTTTCATACATGGCCGGAATTGACACTTGAAGATGCACAAGCACTGAAATTTGAAGAACTCCTCCAACGTCGACTCAATGGCGAACCCATTGCCCACATAACCGGCAAACGATCATTTTGGGATTTCGACCTGAAAGTCACCGCCGACACCCTTATCCCTCGCCCCGAAACAGAATTGCTTGTCGAGCTGGCATTGGAAAAAATACCCTCTGAACAAACTTCAAAAATTCTTGACCTGGGCACCGGCACGGGAGCCATTGCCTTGGCACTTGCCCATGAACGACCCAGTTGTAAAGTGATAGCCATAGAACAATCACAAGCAGCATTCGAAGTTGCTCAACATAATCAAGCGCTACTTAATCTCAACAATTTGCAGATACTGAGCGGTAACTGGTTTTCAACTGTTAACAACCAATTATTTGACCTCATCGTTTCCAACCCACCTTATATCGCCAGCAATGACCCCCACCTAAAACAAGGTGACGTTAGATTTGAACCTGAAACTGCGCTGATCTCTGGCGAGGACGGACTGAATGATATCAGGCATATTGTCAACCAGTCACAGGGGTATCTGACTGAAAAAGGATGGCTTATGCTTGAACACGGTTATGATCAAGCCAGCCCAGTCAGGCAATTTATGGAACAGCGTAACTACAAAAATGTTCAGCAATTCAAGGACATTGGTTATCAATTTCGTGTCACGATAGGGCAAAAACCATAATCTAGCAGTTATTTTTACCACTAGAATAATTAGCATACTGTAGCTAGAATGAGTATATGGATGATATTGATCATGAGCTAACCAAACATCGCGAGATCGGATTTTGCAGCCTGCATGCCGATCCGGATCAAGCCAAAAGTGCCATGCTGTTTTTCAGTGATGTCGACGGTATCGCACATCTTGAACTTATCGAAACACACAAACTCCGAATTAGTTACGACATCCGTGTCATTACCTTGCAAGTACTCGAAAACGCCCTCACAGAGCTCGGTTTCCACCTTGATAACAGTCTGTTTTTTAAACTCAAACGTGCACTTTATTACTACACAGAGGAAGTACAACAAGAAAATCTGGGCTGTAGTAAGGGACAATGCACTCGCAATATATTCATTAATCGTTATGATCGGCTAAGACACGGCTGTCGGGATGACCGTCCGAATCATTGGCGCAAATATCTATAAACTGACGGTCACCCTCCTCTTGTATCTTGAATCTTTAACCATTAACCTGCCTTTTAATGAATGACGAACAACTTCTGCGTTACAGCCGCCAGATCATGTTGCCGCAAATTGGCATCGACGGTCAGCAAACATTAAGCCAGTCTCACATACTAATTATTGGTATGGGTGGGTTAGGCTCACCTGTGGCCATGTATCTAACTTCCGCAGGGATCGGACACCTGACCATCGTCGATGATGACACAGTAGACCTGAGCAACTTGCAAAGGCAAATCACTCATCACACAGACGATATTGGTCATAGCAAAGTTGAGTCGGCACAACAAAAACTCAATGCACTCAACCCGGAAACCAAAATTACCTGCATCAACAAACGTCTTGATAAAACTGAACTCGTCGAACAAGCCAAACAAGCCAACCTTGTCGTAGATGCCTCTGATAACTTTGCCACACGTTTTCTGATAAATGAGGTTTGCGTCGTAACAAAAACCCCGCTTGTCTCAGGTGCCGCTATCAAGCTGGAAGGCCAAATTGCTGTCTTCAGAAACGACCTTGAAAACAGCCCATGTTATCACTGCCTGTATAAAGACGAGGGTGAACTGGATACCAGCTGTAGCGAAAATGGTGTACTCGCACCACTTGTGGGCATCATTGGCAGCATCCAGGCACTTGAAGCCATAAAAATATTGGTCGGGTTTGGTGAAGACCTGGACGGTCGCCTGATGTTACTCGATGCCAATCATATGGAATGGCGCAGCATCAAACTTAAAAAAGATCCTGACTGTCCCATTTGTAGTGAATAAAGATCATGACAACATTATCGAAATCATTAGCTGCCTGGAATTTACCTGCATTCAAATCGATAATTAAACAAGAACTACTCAGTTTAAAATCAGGAACACTGCCACTTGAAAAAGGAACCTCACAGGGAGGTTATGTTGATGAAAGCAATCTTGGCGCAACAATTCTCGGCACAACAGAAACCCCACAAACTATCACCGTTACCGCCGGGCTGTTTTTTACCGAAATTGTCATATGTTGCGGCTGTGGCGACGACCCCATGCCTACTAATGCCTACTGCGAACTTGAAATAGTTATCGATAAAAGTAATGCAAATTCTACATTTACCATTATTTAATAGTCGCAAATTAAAATGAAAATATCTCGCATCACATTTCTAAGCCTTCTGATTTTTTTTAATGCCATCCCTATCTACGGCGTATTTAATTGGGACTGGAGCAGCTTTGATATCATTTTTCTGTATTGGTGTGAAAACCTTATCATTGGTCTTTTCATGATAGCCCGCATCGTTATCAGGCCATACACACACAAATCAGAACTGACATTCCCACTGTTTTTAGCTCCTTTTTTTGCCATTCACTATGGCATGTTCTGCTATGGACACGGCACCTTTATCATTCACCTGTTTGGCGGCAACGCCTTGGGAGAAATGGCAAAACTGGGCATCCCTGATATTATTTTACCTATCATAGAAAGCCGTCATCTTTTTTGGCCACTTGCCGCACTATTTGCCTACCAATTACTGGACTGGGTCAGAGACACCATGGAGCGTGGCCTGGGTAGCGACAGCATCAAGGATTTAACGAAAGCCCCTTACAAAAGAATCATGATTTCTCATATCAGCATTATCACGTCTGGTTTCGCGCTGGAGGCTGCTAACCAACCCACTATTGGTCTTTTACTCTTGCTTGCAATCAAAACGGCCTTTGATATTCATCATTGGAACCAGGATGAGAAAAAACAGGCCAACATTCCCGTAATCAATGAAAAAGCAAAAAAGAAAATGGATGAATTCATTGAAAACCCTAAGATCAGCATCAATGGCAAAGATATATATTTTGATAATTATGAAGACTTTAAAACCTCGAAATATTACGGCATGATGGAAACCATGTTTAAAATGACAGGCGGAAATCGAGAATGGAAAATGGCTGAAGAATATCTTGAGGCCAGGATGAAAGAAAAACAGGATCGTTAATCACCATGCCTGAACCTATAAAAAACTGTTTCAACAAAAAATTTATTCAATCACTCGCAACTGATATTCAGTCATACTACCCAGCGTTTGATATAAAGTCCTTTACCCGCACTATTTTTAGCAATGACTGGAATAAAAAAGAACTCAAGCAACGCATGCGACATATCAGTATAACGCTGCATGAATACCTGCCCGCCAATTACAAAAAAGCACTCACGATACTTAAAAAAACATCCCGACAATCCAGTGGTTTTGAATATATGTTATTTCCTGATTTCATCGAAGTATATGGGCTCGACCATTACGATGAATCTATAAAAGCACTGGAATACTTTACCAAACATTCATCGTCTGAATTTGCCGTTCGACCATTTATCGTCAAATACAACACGCAAATGATGGAGCAAATGGGATTATGGGCTACATCCGATAACCATCATGTACGCCGGTTAGCAAGTGAAGGCTGCCGACCACGGCTACCCTGGGCCATGGCCCTGCCGAAATTCAAACAATCACCAAAGCCGGTCATAAAAATTCTCGATCGTTTACGCAACGATGAGAGCGAATATGTTAGACGTAGCGTCGCTAATAACCTCAATGACATATCGAAGGATCATCCGGATTTAATTATCGACATAGCCAAAAAATGGTTAGGTAAAAACCCTGAAATGGACTGGCTGGTAAAACATGGTTGCCGCACATTGCTCAAAAAAGGTGAGCCAGATATTTTAAGCCTGTTTGGTTATTCAACACCTGATCATATAACAACCACCCAACTAACTAGCACAACAAAACTGAATATCGGCGACGACCTACTGTTTTCGTTTGCCATTAAAAGCAAAAAGAAACCACTTGGCAAATTACGCATTGAATACGCTATAGATTTCGTTAAATCAAATAAAAAATTATCACGAAAGATTTTCAAGGTAACCGAGGGAAATTACGATACGTTATCTAAACAAATAAATAAAAAACATTCTTTCAGATTAATAACAACGCGTACGTATTATCCTGGCTTACATAAACTGGCAATAATTATAAATGGAAAACAACTCTGCCAAACTCAATTTGAATTAAAACAGGAAATAAACTGATCATGTTTAATCAATATACGATCTTCGCACCACTACTTGCCATGATATTACTCACTTCCATTATTTTAATCTGGATGTATAAAACCCGCGTCAAAGCAATGAAAATAAATAAAATAAATCCACAAAAAATTGCCGACCATGCCAGCTCCATGAAGTTATTAAAATCAGTCGCAGGGCCTGCTGATAACTTCAGCAACCTTTTTGAAGCGCCGGTATTATTTTATGTTGCCATTTTAACTATCTTTGTAACACAGATGGGCAACACAACCTTGCTTGCTATTGCGTGGATTTATGTTGCCCTGCGATATCTGCATAGCTTTATCCATGTTACTTATAACAATGTTTTGCATCGATACAAAGCGTATCTTGCGAGTACCGTCGTACTTTGGCTGATGTGGACTTTAATCGGGATACAATTAATTGAGAAAATGTCATAGAACTTAACGTTTATTTAGAAACATTTAATCCTACTGCAGGAACCAATTTATTCGCGATAATTTTTCACAGGCATGACCAGCTTTCCGCTCTTACAAAAAACATTCCACCAAACTAATGCAGAGGATCACTTAATTTCTTAAAGAATTTTGGCGAGATATACTGCAATACCTCCTTCCCCTCAGAATCAACAATCACATCTAACCCTTTCTCGGGGTACAACATATGAGTAAGCGTTTTCTGTTTTATTGTCTCGGCAGGCTTGCCAAATCGCTGTCTCACTACATCCTCATCCAGATTAACCAATGGAATAAAAGCCATGGATTCGATGATAGATGACACCACACGAACACGATCATCAGGATGCATCTTGAATTTATTTTCTCCTCCTGAGCGAATTGCTCGTTTACGAATCACTGACAACTGATCCTGCGGCAACCCTGCAACTAACACCAGCTTTCCTGTCAATACCCCAGCCTGAAAGCGATTAACGTACATCTCCAGTGAAACATCCGCCGCTCCCGTACTCATAATAGCAATATCACCACCACCGGCCAGTCGCTTTACATCAGCAAAACTCGAACGACCCAGCGTAATACCAAAAACGGTAGCATTACCATCCGGAAGGACCTCGATTTGCCAGGGTAATCCTGCTATTTTATTATTAGACTTATCTGTATTTTTCGGTGCCAGCATTATAAACACCACTAATACAGCCACCAACACACTGATAATTACAAAACTTTTTTTCATGAATGTCACTGCTCAATGAATATCTGATTCTCATTGTAACTATGGACGAAAACCCTGACCAGCGTTATATTGGCTTAAAGACACCCTAAATTAATGAAAACTATATTACAGGAACCGCCAAAGGGCCATGAACATGTCCAAATGGACTTAGCCACTCTTGCAACAGACAAATATAATCTATAGCTATGAAGTCAGACAACACCATTACCAATGAAACCAAAACCTGGCTTGAATCAGTTGTCATTGCATTCAATTTTTGCCCATTCGCTAAACGTGAGCTATTAAATAATCGCATTCGATTCTCAGTCAGCCACGCCGATGATTTCGAAAACTTTCTTGAAACATTGATTTTGGAATGCGAACTTCTGGATTCAAATAATGATATTGAAACCACATTACTTATTTCTTCAAATGCATTTGCCGACTTTGATGAATACCTCATTATGCTTGATCTTGCCCAGACACTAATAACAGCCCAGGGGTACGAAGGCATTTATCAATTAGCCAGCTTTCATCCTGACTATTGTTTTGATGGCAGTAATAATAATGATGCGGCCAATTACACCAATCGATCACCCTACCCCATGTTGCATCTTTTGCGCGAAGTCAGCCTTGAGTCCGCGCTGGAACATTATGATCAACCAGAGTTAATACCCGAAAAAAACATTAACACTGCACACGAAGCAGGCCTTGAGAAACTTAAATCTATTCTAAAGTCTTGCTATCAAACGAAAAATTAACACGTCCTATGACATAGCCAGATTTTAACCCACCTTGAGTCAAAAAGGCCATAAACTCCAGCCTCTATCCAGGTCGGACTCACAAGCTTTTAGCTGTGCGCGATAACTACTCGCACGTGACTTCACTTTACGAGCCACTTGGATCAACCAAGGCTTTTTGAGATAAGTCTTACGTTTAAAGCCACCGTGACCTTCATGATAGGCGAGGTATTGATTATAGGCATCCCACTTTGAGACACCTAATTTTCTATAGGTTACATTGCCATACCAACCGATGAAATCCACAGCGTCTTCAAAATCATCGCGATCGGCCCAGCGATTGCCGGTGGACTTTCGATACCAGTCCCAGGTGCCATCTTTTACCTGGGCGTAACCATATGCAGAAGAGGCTCTAAACCAGGGGATAACCCATAATAGCGTACCGCGTGGTGTTTTGGCGTCATGTTTAAAACGTGATTCCTGATAGATAATAGCCAGTTGTACATGTACTGGCACACCCCATTTTTTATAACTATCGTACATGTATTCATACCAGTCATCTTTTTCACGGAAAATGGCACAACCATCTTTTAAATTCCGCGGGGCTTTTTGTGAACAACCTGACAGGCTCAGGGAGCCGGTAATAATAGAAAACAAAAGAAACAATGATAAAAAATGATAGCGCAGATTCATGTGGTTAATGTCGCGTACTCGATGTATCTACCGTGAACCCATCAAAAAATACTTTTTCGACATCAATAACATCAAATTCGTAATGGTGATTACAGAAACTACAATCAACCTCAACTTTACCCTGCTCGGTCAAAATTTCTTTCACTTCTTTATGTCCCATCCCTTTCAAAGTTTTTTCAATACGTTCTCTGGAACAGCTGCAAGAAAATTCAATATTATCTGGCGCAAACAAACGCACATCTTCCTCATGATACAAACGATGCAGGATTTCCTCTACCTCGAGTGAGATAAGATCTTCATCTTTCAGCGTATCGGCCATGATACAAAAACGATTCCAGGCATCACCATCCGAGTCAGGCATGGATTCCTTCGGCATTTGCTGCAATAAAAAACCGGCTGCAACGTCTTCGTTTGCTGTCAGCCACAAACGAGTTTCCAGCTGTTCTGAACTTCTGAAATATTCTTCCAGTGCGGCAGCAATGCTTTCATCGCCCAGATCAACAATACCCTGATAGCGCTCGGTAGCATTTTCCATTTCAATCGTAATCATCAAACGTGCATCACCAAACAAGTTTTTCAGTCCACTTTGCAGGTCCTCATCTTCATAACTGGCCATGGCGCGGACGGTTTTATCGGTCATCACTTGCACCACCAGCATCGACAGCGGCCCATCACCCTGTATTTGCAACGTAATGGAACCCAGAAATTTGATCGTTGCACTGAGCAACACGGTTGCCGCCATGGCTTCACCAAGCACATTACGCACTTCAATCGGATAATCATGTTTTTCAAGAATCGCTTTCCAGGCATCATCAAGGTGTACGGATTCACCGCGTACTGGAGCCTTGTCAAAAATAAAACGATTAAGGGTATCTTTTGTTTTCATTAGCTGAGTTTCTGCTTTAACAATTGATTAACCTGCCCAGGGTTTGCCTTACCTTTGGATGCCTTCATAACCTGACCAACAAAGAAACCCATCACCTTTTCCTTACCGGCACGGAACTGTTCGACTTGATCCGGATTGGCCGCAATAATTTCATCGATAATGACTTCTATCGCGCCGGTATCGGTAATCTGTTTCAAACCACGTGATTCAATTACGTCGTCCGCACTCCCTTCTCCCTGCCACATCGCTTCAAAGACTTCTTTGGCGATCTTACCTGAAATCGTATTATCTATAATACGATTCAGCAAGCCGCCCAGGGCCTTGGCGCTAACCGGGCTGGCAGATATTTCTGTATTTTCTTTGTTTAACATACCAGCCAACGTACCCACTACCCAGTTTGCAGCGAGCTTGGCATCACTTGAAGCTCCTACTACATCTTCAAAGTATTGCGCCTGTGCACGGGTCGATGTCAGCACCTCGGCATCTTCCACTTTAAGCCCATACTGTTCCACAAAACGAGTCTTTTTCTCATGCGGTAATTCAGGCAACGTTAATTTGATCGCCTCAAGAAACTCTTCAGTAATCTCCACTGGTAACAGATCCGGGTCAGGGAAATAACGATAATCGTTTGCCTCTTCCTTGCTGCGCATAGAACGGGTTTCATTCTTGTCAGAATCATACAGGCGTGTTTCCTGCACGATCTCACCACCACTTTCGATAATATCAATCTGGCGTTCGACCTCGATGTTAATCGCACGCTCAACAAAACGAAATGAGTTAATATTTTTCAACTCAGTACGTGTGCCGAATTCTTCCTGGCCTTTGGGGCGTACCGATACGTTAGCATCACAGCGAAATGAGCCTTCCTGCATGTTGCCATCACAGATTTCCAGATAGGTCACAAGTGAATGAATCTTTTTCATATAGGCAACGGCTTCTTTTGCGGAGCGCATATCAGGTTCTGACACTATCTCCAGCAAAGGCGTACCCGCACGATTCAGGTCGACACCCGTCATTCCCTGATAGTCTTCATGCAATGACTTACCTGCATCCTCCTCCAAATGCGCACGTGTGACGCCAATGGTTTTCGTGACGCCATCTTCCAGTTCAATATCCAATTGACCTGATTCAACAATCGGTAATGCCAACTGACTGATTTGATAACCCTTGGGCAGATCAGGATAAAAATAATTTTTACGGTCAAACACAGACCGTCGGGAAACATTGGCACCAATGGCCAGACCAAACTTGGCTGCCATACGAACCACTTCTTTATTGAGTACGGGTAATACACCGGGAAGACCTAAATCAACCGCACAGGCCTGGGTATTCGGGGCTGCGCCGTAGGCAGTGGATGCACCGGAAAAGATTTTACTCTTGGTTGCCAGCTGGGCGTGAATTTCCAGACCGATTACTATTTCCCATTCCATCATAATTCCTCTTTAAACTGCTTTCATTTATATGCTTTTGGCACATTCTTATGAAAGTCTGTAGCCTGCTGAAATTGATGCGCAACATTCAGCAAACGTGATTCTTCAAAATAGTTACCTATAATCTGCAAGCCTACCGGACGTCCATCAACCAGACCCGCCGGTATGGACATGCCAGGTAACCCTGCCAGGTTGACTGCAATCGTATAGATATCAGACAAGTACATCGTGACCGGGTCATCTGATTTTTCGCCGATATTAAAAGCTGTACTTGGTGCTGTCGGTCCCATAATGACATCAACTTTCTCATAGGCCTTTTTAAAGTCATCACTGATCAATCGACGACACTTTTGAGCCTTCAGATAATAGGCATCGTAGTAACCCGCTGACAGGGCATAGGCACCTATCATGATGCGACGTTTTACTTCCGGACCAAAACCCTCACCTCGTGAACGTTTATACAGATCTTCAAGATCAACAGGATTGTCACAGCGATAACCAAATCGCACGCCATCAAAACGCGACAAATTGGATGAACATTCGGCCGGGGCAACCACATAGTAGGTGGGCACAGACAGGCCACTATTTGGCAGACTGATATCAACCAGCTCAGCACCCAGGTTCTCATATTCTTTTAATGCAGCCTGTACGACATCGGCCACACCTGCATCAAGACCTTCACCAAAAAATTCTTTTGGGATACCAATCTTCAGGCCTTGCAGGGAATCAGCTAAATTTGCTGTATAATCAGGTACTTCCTTATCAACACAGGTTGAGTCACGAACGTCGAAACCTGCCATGGCATTAAGCATCATGGCAGCATCTTCTGCTGACCTGGCCATTGGGCCGGCCTGATCCAGGCTTGAGGCAAAGGCAATCATGCCATAACGTGACACCCGACCATAAGTTGGTTTAAGACCTGTGATACCGCATAAGGCTGCCGGTTGGCGAATTGAACCACCCGTATCTGTGCCAGTCGAAATCGGCGCTATTTGCGCGGCAACTACCACAGCAGAACCACCCGACGAACCACCAGGCACAGCTTTGAGATCCCAGGGATTCTTCACAGATCCGTAATAACTGGTCTCATTCGATGAGCCCATGGCAAATTCATCCATATTAGTCTTGCCAAGCATGACCATCCCGACCTCATTCAGGCGCTCAACCACTGAAGCGTTATAGGGCGCGATAAAATTATCCAACATTTTCGAGCCACAGCTGGTTTTGACACCTTTGGTACAAAAAATATCTTTATGTGCCATCGGTATGCCAGTTAACGGACCAGCCTTGCCATCACTTCTGAGCTGATCTGCCGCTGCTGCAGCCAACAAGGCTTGGTCAGCGGTCACGGTAACAAAACAATTCAGTTCATCGCCCTTATCTTTGATACGAGCAAGGTAAGCCTGCGTAAGTTCAGTGCTGGAAAAGTCACCTTGTTGTAATCCAGCAGAGAGTTCGGCAACAGTTTTGGTATGCATAATTAATCCAAATTCACTATTTTTAATATATTATTCAATTACTTGAGGGACAAGAAACAAACCATCCTCGACCTTGGGCGCATTTTCCTGGAAGCGCTCACGCTGGTCTGCTTCAGTGACCACATCTGCACGTAAACGCTGAGCCAGTTCAAGCGGATGGGCCATGGGTTCGACACCACTGGTATCCACAGCACTCATTTGCTCCACCAAATCCAGAATATTAGATAGATTCAGGGCATATTCAGGCACATCTTTCTCATCTATACCCAACCGGGCAAGATGCGCAATTTTTTCAACTTCAGAGACATCAAGTGACATTATGCTCTCCTGTAAACTGTGACGGCATCATAAAAAGTGTAAGGTATCACACATGAGTTCTTGCCCAAAGCCTCACCCATTGATAAAGTCGCTTTTTTAGCAACAAAAATTAGAATAGGGGCAGTACTGCATTATGTTCAAGCAGCTCAGAGGACTTTTCTCTAACGATTTATCTATTGATCTTGGAACCGCCAATACGTTGATCTATGTTCGTGGTCAGGGCATCGTTCTAAACGAACCTTCAGTTGTGGCGATTCGCCAGGATCGTGGCCCTGGTGGCCCAAAAAGCCTGGCAGCCGTGGGCGTTGAAGCAAAACGCATGCTCGGACGCACACCCGGCAATATCTCTACTATCCGACCCTTAAAGGATGGGGTTATCGCCGATTTTCGTGTTACCGAGAAAATGCTGCAGCATTTTATCCATAAAGTACATGAAACCCGCTTCTTCAAACCCAGCCCACGCGTGCTGGTCTGCGTGCCTTGCGGTTCTACCCAGGTTGAAAGACGTGCTATCCGTGAATCCGCATCCGGTGCAGGTGCTCGAGAAGTCTATTTAATAGAAGAACCCATGGCTGCTGCCATTGGTGCTGGCATGCCTGTAGATGAAGCACGTGGTTCCATGGTACTCGATATCGGAGGTGGTACATCAGAGGTGGCCGTGTTATCACTAAATGGCATCGTTTACTCAGCCTCAGTACGTATTGGTGGTGACCGCTTTGATGAAGCGATAGTTAATTATGTCAGACGCAACTATGGCACCCTGATCGGTGAAGCTACTGCCGAGAAAATCAAACATGAAATTGGCTCGGCCTTCCCGGGAAATGAAGTACTTGAGATTGAGGTCAAGGGTCGCAATCTATCTGAAGGTGTTCCACGCAGCTTTACGCTAAACAGCAATGAAATTCTCGAAGCCTTGCAAGAGCCACTCTCGGGTATTGTCGGTGCCGTTAAAACAGCGCTGGAACAAACACCACCTGAACTGGGTGCAGATGTTGCCGAACGCGGCATCGTATTAACCGGTGGTGGCGCACTACTTCGTGATATCGACAGATTACTGATGGAAGAAACCGGCCTGCCCGTTGTTGTTTCAGACGATCCATTAACCTGTGTTGCCCGAGGCGGTGGTCGTGCGCTCGAACTTATGGATGAACATGGTGGTGACATCTTTACTGTCGAATGATGTAGCAGATTGATAGAGGAAGACATCAATTAAGCTATTATTCACACAAGGTCCATCCAGCACAGCAAGACTCGTCTTATTTGTCATTGCATCGGTTTCGTTGATGACCCTGGATCATCGACAAAAACACATGGAAAGCTTACGAGCGGGATTGTCTTTACTCATCGCACCCATTGAGTTTTTCGTGGATTTACCGACAGATTTAGGTCGCTGGGTATCCGAAAGCCTTTCAACCCGGCAAACCCTGCTGGAAGAAAATACGCGCTTGCACTCGCAAAACTTGCTCATGCAGGCACGCTCACTAAAAAATGCAGACCTGGAAGCAGAAAACCAGCGTCTGCGTGAGCTTCTTGGTTCATCACTCAAGGTAGCTGACAGGGTATTGATAGCCGAACTGATCAAGGTTGACCTAGATCCTTTCAAACACCTGGTGCGAATTAGTAAGACCAGCCGGCATGGTGTGTATGTCGATCAGCCACTACTGGATGCACATGGCATCATGGGACAGGTAATAGAAACAGTACCTGCACATGCAACTGTTCGCCTGATTACCGATCCCGGACATAGCATTCCCATCCAGGTAAGCCGCAATGGCATCAGAACCATTGCCACGGGTACAGGAAAAATTAACCAGATCGACCTGCCTTACCTACCTAATAACACTGACATCAAACAAGGTGATTTGCTGGTTACCTCTGGCCTGGGCGGCGTTTACCCGCCTGGCTACCCGGTAGCTTATGTCACCGATGTGCAACATATTCCCGGTGAGGAATTCGCTCAAATCAAAGCCGAACCAACAGCTCACCTCAATAGAAGCCGTGAAGTATTACTGGTGTGGTCTGGCGAACACATCAAAAAATTACAACCAACCATCAAAGTACCCGAGGGCACCAACAATGCGACTCGGTAATCATCAGGGTGGTTGGCTCATACTGTTATCTTTTGTTATTGCTTTTATGCTCACGGTGGTACCCTTGCCGGATGTATTACAATATGTCCGTCCAGAATGGTCCGCATTGGTATTGCTATACTGGTGTATGGCCTTGCCAGATCGCGTCGGTGTCGGCATAGGCTGGACCGTAGGACTGTTACTCGATGTGTTAACCGGAACATTACTGGGTCAGCATGCATTGGGTATGACCGTCATTGCCTATCTTATTATCAATCTCCACCAGCGCATCCGGATTTTTCCGTTATGGCAACAAGCCGTTATTATCTGGATGATACTCAATCTCTATCAGTTGTTACTATTGTGGTTCGATGGCATTACAGGACAACCCCCTAAAGGACTGCAATTCTGGCTGCCCCCTATTAGTGGCATGATACTTTGGCCAGCGATATTTATATTACTACGTCGTCTTCGACGCAACTTTAAAGTCCAATAACCAGATAATGCGACGCGAGCAATTAAAAGACCATTTTTCTGAAACCCGTTTATTTACCCGGCGTGCCATCTTTAGCCTGATATTTATTCTTGTATTGCTATCTTTGCTGACTGCCCGACTGATTTTCCTGCAAATTATTGATCATCAGCACTACTCGACCCTCTCAAATGATAATCGTGTCAAACTCTTATCGATTGGTCCCAGCCGCGGACTCATCTATGATCGTAATGGTATTGTTTTAGCAGAAAATCTGTCAGCTTATCGATTGGAAATCATCCCTGAACAAGTTAAAGACATGGATGTTTTGCTGCAACAGTTACATAAACTGATTAACATTCGCGAACAGGATCTTAAACAATTTAAAAAATTACTTAAACACCGCCAGCGCTTTGATAACATCGCTTTACGATTTCATTTAAACGATATTGAAGTTGCCAAAATCAGCGCCATACAACACCGGTTACCCGGTGTACATATTGCCGCCAGCTTGAACCGTCATTATCCACTCGGTGAAACCTTTGCACACATAATCGGTTATGTTGGCCGTAAGGATGTAAACGATTTAAAACGTCTCGACCCAACCAATTATATCAGTACCAGTCATATCGGAAAATCTGGCATTGAAAAACAATATGAGCCCACACTTCATGGCAACATTGGTTACCAACAGGTGGAAACCAATGCACAAGGACGTGTCATCCGCATACTGGAGCAAACACCCTCCCAATCAGGAAAAGATATTCATCTGACCATTGACGCGCCACTACAAGCCATAGCCAAACAAGCACTCGGCAAACACAATGGTTCAGTTGTTGCGCTCAATCCACGTAATGGAGAGATCCTCAGTATCGTCAGTAATCCGGGGTTTGACCCAAACCTGTTCGTGAATGGTATTTCTTACAAGACATACGAAGCCCTGCGAAAAAGTGATTCACAACCACTTTATAATCGCGCTTTACTGGGCCGTTACCCACCCGGTTCTACTATCAAACCGTTTATAGGTCTTGCCGGACTTAAATATGGCATTACCAACGAACATCATGAGGTCTTCTGTCCTGGTTATTTCATCATTCCTTTTGGTGAAAATCGAAAATTCAGAGACTGGAAAAAAACGGGGCACGGCAGTGTTGACCTTGATGACTCAATCACACAATCTTGTGATGTTTATTTTTACGAGCTGGCCTTGAATCTGTCAATTGACCGGATTAACCCGTTCCTGAAATCATTTGGCTTTGGTAGTAAAACCGGCATTGATATGCCTTCTGAAAACAGCGGACTACTCCCTTCTCGTGAATGGAAACGCAAAAATAGAAATCAACCGTGGTTTCCTGGTGAAACCCTGAATACCGGCATTGGCCAGGGGTTTCTGCTAGCGACACCACTACAATTGGCAACCGCGACGGCAATCTTTGCAAATAAGGGACAAGCCGTACATCCGCATCTCGTCATAAAAAATGATCAACACAAACACACAAAAACTATCAACCCATTACTGAAGCAGGTTCAATCCCATCACTGGGATTATTTAATTAAATCCATGACACACGTCGTACATAGCGCCAAAGGCACCGCCCGAAGAATTGCCAATAGCAATTTTAAAACCGCTGGCAAAACTGGCACCGCTCAAGTTTTTGGCATAAAACAGGAAGAAGAATATGAAGAAGCAAAGATCGCCTTCAAACTTCGTGACCATGCCTTGTTTGTCGCCTTTGCTCCAGTTAAGGATCCCCGCATAGCCGTTGCCGTGATTGCAGAAAATGGCGGTAGTGGTGGTGCAGTAGCAGCACCAATTGCTGCACAAATCATTAACCATTATTTGGCCAACAACCCGCTATGAATCCTTCTAATCGCACAAGGCTCGACAATCCGGAATACCGCATCCCGTTATTTCAGCAATGGGTTCAACAATTACATCTGGATTTTCCCTTGTTGGTGGGTTTATTCATTTTATCACTTGCCGGTCTGTTTATATTATATAGTGCAACAGGAGAGGATATTGTCGCGGTACAAAAGCAGGCGACGCGTTTTACCTTTGGTTTTGTGATAATGCTGCTTCTCGCACAATTGACACCTCAAACTCTTAAACGCTGGTCCCCACCATTGTTCATCATTGGTATTATCCTGTTATCACTGGTAATCCTGGTTGGTGTAGAGGTCAAGGGCGCACAACGCTGGCTGGATCTTTATTTCTTTCGCTTTCAGCCATCTGAATTAATGAAACTGGTCGCACCCATGGCTTTAGCCTGGTACCTTGCTGAAGCCGCCCTGCCACCTCGACCACTCAAACTCGCCATTAGCCTGACGTTATTGGCTATACCGGTTGTACTGATTGCTGTCGAACCTGATCTGGGTACGGCATTGCTCATTTTCAGTGCGGGTATATTTGTTTTATTTCTTGCCGGTTTACGCTGGCGATTTATCGGCGGTGCAGCTATTTTACTTGGTATTTGCGCCTGGCCTATTTGGCAATATGTTTTGAGGGACTACCAAAAAGCTCGGGTCATGACCTTTTTAAATCCTGAAAATGACCCTCTTGGTGCCGGTTATCATATCATTCAGTCCAAAATTGCAATCGGTTCAGGTGGCCTGTTTGGTAAAGGGTGGTTAAACGGCACTCAGTCTCAACTCGATTTTTTACCTGAACGCCATACTGATTTTATATTTGCTGTATTCAGTGAAGAGTTCGGCATGATGGGTGCCATTATGCTGCTGATATTATACCTATTCCTGATTACACGAGGTTTATATATCGCCGCACAGGCACAGGATACTTTTTCAAGATTACTTGGCGGCAGTATCAGCCTGACCTTTCTGGTCTATATATTTGTTAACATCGGTATGGTCTCCGGGTTACTTCCCGTGGTTGGCGTACCTTTACCTCTTATCAGTTACGGTGGCACTTCCATTGTTACTTTATTGGCTGGATTTGGTATCCTCATGTCTATCCATACTCACCGTAAAATGTTATCGCCCTAATATGGAAAACTTATGAAAAAAACGTTTACTCGCACTACTATCTGCTTACTGGCCGCACTGCTTTTCAATATGCCCGCCCTGGCATCAGAAGATGGGTATGGCAGCTTTCTGAAAAGACAGGATGTTCAGTCATTCATCAAGAAAATGGTAACCAAGCATAATTTCAAAGAATCTGAGCTCACACAATGGTTCATGGCCATCCGCCCACGCCCTGATATTATCGAAGCCATTTCTCATCCAGCCGAAGGTACTTTGCCCTGGCATAAATACCGAAAAATATTTCTCATTGAAAAACGCATCGATGGCGGTGTGAAATTCTGGCAACAGCACCGCAAATTACTAGAACGTGCAGAAAAAGAAACTGGCGTACCACCCAGGATTATCGTTGCTATTTTAGGTGTTGAAACACTCTATAATAAATACAAAGGGCGCCATCCTGTCATGGAATCACTAGCCACCATTGGTTTTGACTATCCCAAACGCGCCAGATTCTTTTTAAGCGAACTCGAACAATTTCTATTACTGGCACGCGAGGAAAAAGTTGATCCCCTCAAACTAAAAGGCTCATATGCAGGTGCTATGGGTGGCCCGCAATTCATTTCCAGCAGTTATCGACGATATGCTGTAGATTTTGACAACGATGGCAAACGTGATATCTGGAACAACCCGGCTGATATGATTGGTAGTATCGCCAATTATTTTAAAGTACATGGCTGGAAGAAAGACCAGGCTATTACTGTCAATGCCAACATCACTGGCACTGACTATACATCGGCTGTTACAAAAAAACTCAAACCGAGATTATCGTTAAACGACCTTAATAAAATTGGCGTCAGTAGTTCTTACCCGTTAAACCCGGATTTAAAAGCAACATTAATCGAACTGGATCAGGTTAAAGGCAAGGAATACTGGATCGGGCTGAATAATTTTTATGTGATAACCCGATACAATCATAGCGCTATGTATGCCATGGCAGCCTTTCAGTTAAGTGAAGCCATCACACAACGTATGCAACAAAAAAACTGATCATTTAAAATGTTAGCACTCAACCATCAAACAACGCTAAAAGTTATTATATGTTACCTGTTAGCAGGTCAACTGGTTGGCTGCAGCAATAGACACAGTGAATATACTCATTGGGATGATGCTGCTCCGTCACAACAAATAGATATCTCCACAATAGAGAACGCCAAGCCGGTACCTGTACCACGCAGCCGTTATGGCAATCCTTCTTCTTATGAAATTAATGGACAGCGATATTATGTATTGGCCAGTAATGAAAATTATACAGAACGTGGCACAGCGTCCTGGTATGGCACAAAATTTCATGGACAACGTACGTCCAGCGGTGAGTCATATAATATGTATGCCATGACTGCAGCACATAAAACGTTGCCATTACCTACCTATGCCCAAGTCACCAACCTGGATAATGGTCGCTCCATCATCGTTAAAATCAATGACCGTGGTCCGTTTATCAAAAACAGAATTATTGACCTTTCCTATGTTGCAGCACAAAAGCTTGGCATTACCGGTAAAGGTACAGGTTATGTTGAAGTCAAAACCATCACTACCACGCAGACGATAAAAACGCCTACGGCAATAGTTAAAGACAATCCTCCTATAAAACAGGCATCAAACTTGTACCTGCAAGTGGGTATTTTCAATGAAAAGCTTAACGCTGAATCCTTACTCAAGGATTTGGGCAAATTGAATCTACCTGGCATTCGTGTGACTACCGACACATCAAACAATATTGCCCGTTACAGAGTACGCATCGGTCCGTTGAACACAGATGCCGAGGCTGATAAATTAATAGAAAAGCTGGCGCGCGAGGGACACAGCGGTTTTCGCATACGTGTTGATTAGTTATTTTTCCTGGAAACACAATCATACGGAGCCAGATCACGTACACTAACAGTCTGATTTAACGCCTATATTTCTCCTCATTCGCACGTTACAATATGGTCATTTCTACAACCTGAAAAAGAACGATAAACTTATGAAAAGCACCTTGCACAAACTGCGGTTTTTATTGCTGTCCGGATTATTTGTCTTTCAAAACAATATATTAGCAAGCGCGTTACCCGTACCCGCCGCACCCAAGGTCAGTGCAAAAAGTTACATATTACAAGATTTCAATAGTGGCAATATACTTGCAGAACTCAATGCAAGTAGTCGCGTTGAGCCAGCCAGCATCACCAAACTGATGTCTGCCTATATCATTTTCAATGAAATTGAGGCTGGTCGCTTAAAGCTGATTGACAAGGTCATCATCAGTAAAAAAGCCTGGCGCATGCCCGGCTCACGTACCTTTGTTGAAGTCAACAGTAAGGTGCCAGTAGAAGTATTACTCAAAGGGATCATCATACAATCCGGCAATGATGCAACCGTCGCTTTAGCTGAACACATTGCCGGCAGTGAAGAAACATTTGTTTCACTAATGAATCAGTTTGCACAAAAACTAGGAATGCAAGGCACACATTTTGCGAACAGCACCGGACTGCCAGACCCTGATCATTACAGCACCGCTAAAGATATAGCCTTATTATCCAAAGCAGTCATCACTGACCACCCGCGGTTTTACAGCTATTACTCTATTAAAAAATACGTCTACAACGGTATTCCTCAATACAACCGCAATAAACTCTTGTGGCGCGATAAGACAGTAGATGGGCTAAAAACCGGCCATACCGACTCTGCTGGTTACTGCCTCGCCTCTTCAGCCAAGCGGGATAATATGCGCCTGATCGCTGTAGTATTAGGTGACAAGTCCGAGGAGGCTCGTGCTAATAGTAGCCGAGCATTGCTGAATTACGGTTTTCGGTTTTTTGAAAGCAGAAAATTATATACTGCAGGCCAATCGCTAAAACAGGTCCGCGTCTGGAAAGGCGAACATCAGCAGCTGGATCTGGGTTTAGCAAAAGATTTATATATCACATTCCCACGGGGTGCCTATAAACAGCTAACGGCAACCATTGATATCCAACCGGAAATAACAGCACCCGCCCAAAAGGGGCAGCGTCTCGGCACCCTGAATGTTTCCCTGGATAAAAATATCATCGTAGAATCACCTTTGGTTGCCTTACGGTCAGTCAATGAAGGCGGAATATGGCGACGCAGCGTGGATGGCGTCAAACTCTGGTTCAAATAATGGTTTATCTGAATGGCGACATGCTTCCGATCGAGGAAGCCAAAATTTCTGTGCTGGACAGAGGTTTTCTGCTTGGCGATGGTATTTATGAAGTGATACCGGCCTATGGCGGAAAATTATTTCGTTTTCAACAACATCTTGATCGTCTACAAAGCAGTCTTGATGCCGTGCGTATACCTAACCCTCACAATACTGATGAATGGCAGGCAATCCTGCAACATCTGGTTGATGAAAACGGTACGGATGATCAATCCGTTTACCTGCAAGTAACACGCGGCGTTGCCGCCAAACGTGACCATACTTTCCCACATGACGTCAGTCCAACTGTATTCGCCATGAGCAATCCTATCCCCCCTGTGTCAAACGACATTCTGGAGCAAGGTGTCTCTGCCATTACTCTCGATGACATCCGCTGGAAGCGCTGCGATATTAAAGCCATTACATTACTGGCCAATGTTATTTTAAAACAGGAAGCGTATGATGCAGGTGCTGTTGAAGCCATTCTTATAAAAGATGGTTATGCACTCGAAGGCGCAGCCAGTAATCTGTTCATTGTCCAGAATAATGTCATTGTTACGCAGCCAAAAGGGCCACAACTTTTACCCGGCGTCACACGTGACCTGGTGTTGGAACTGGCTGCAAAACATGGCCTGGATTATCAAGAACGCAGCATACAGGAGCAGGAATTACACTCGGCAGATGAAGTCTGGCTCACGAGTTCAACCAAGGAAATATTACCCGTTAGCCAGTTGAATGATTCACCAGTAGGTGACGGGAACCCAGGGCCAGTCTGGAAGAAAATCAGCGAAATGTATCGCCAGTACAAGGTTGAATTACGCGGTTAACGGCCCTATATATCATAAAATGCTGCTATTCAGCGCCCTGACTCCCTAACCACTATTCAGGATATCCATCTGATACAATATGACCATGGCGACACCAGACGACTCATTAATCGAATATCCCTGTGACTTTCCAGTCAAGGCAATGGGGCTTGCTGAACATGACATCGAAACGATATTCATGGAAATCGCACGAGCGCATTTCCCGCATCAAACGACCTTTGACATCAAACGCATGGAAAGCAAAGCTGGCAAGTATCTGTCTATCACCATAACCCTGAATGCACATAATCGCGATCAGCTGGATGCAACTTATCAGGCACTCTACGATCATGAAAAAATCCTCATGACGCTCTAGCCTTTTCGACGCGATATTCACGACCAATATGACACTACACGTTCGCAATCTGGGATTAAAAGATTACCAGCCTGTATGGCAGGACATGCAGGCATTTACCCTTGATCGTGATGATAATACTGAAGATGAAATCTGGCTTGTACAACACCCTCCCGTCTACACACTTGGTCTGAACGGGAAACGCGAACATATCCTTCAGGAAAACGACATACCCGTTATTGCAGTAGACCGTGGTGGCCAAATCACTTATCACGGCCCGGGGCAAATCGTTGCGTATATCTTGTGCGACATCAATCGACTTAACCTCAGCGTCAGTAAATTTGTGAATGCTATCGAACAAAGCATTGTCGATTTACTTGCGTCTTATTCGATTTCAGCAGAAAGACAGTTTGGTGCACCAGGTGTTTATGTCGATGGTAAAAAAATTGCTGCCCTCGGACTGCGAATAAAAAAAGGCCGTAGTTATCATGGCTTGAGCCTGAATGTTGATATGGATCTACAGCCTTTTAAGGACATTAACCCCTGTGGTTATCCGGAATTAGAAGTCACACAACTATTAAACCTTGGTGTTGATGAGGGTTTTGAAACACTTAATAACAAGCTGGTGGAATACTTGAAAACCAATTTAGGCTACAATAGCGCTTCGCTAACAAGTAGCGAGTAGCGAGTAACGAGAAAATGTCAGACCAACAAAACAAAACCAAACACAGACCTGTTGCGGGTGAACACCAACGTGGCGCCGACAAGGTTGCGCGTATTCCGATAAAAGTCGAACCGACCGTGAATCCACAGCGTAAACCTAAATGGATTCGTGCCAAGTCACCAGCCCATCCGGAAGTGCAACGCTTGAAAAAAGTATTGCGTGAGCAGAACCTGCATACCGTTTGTGAAGAGGCCTCATGCCCCAACCTGGGTGAGTGTTTTGCTCATGGCACAGCCACGTTCATGATCATGGGTGATATCTGTACCCGCCGCTGCCCGTTTTGTGATGTAGCCCATGGCAAGCCACTAGCGCTCGATACACAAGAACCGATTAATCTTGCCAATACCATCAAGGCAATGGGGCTGCGTTATGTCGTCATCACATCGGTCGACCGTGATGATCTGCGTGATGGCGGCTCCGGGCATTTTGTTGACTGCATATCAGAAGTGCGACAATTGAATCCTGATACCAAAATAGAAATACTGGTACCCGACTTTCGTGGTCGCATGGAAGTTGCACTGGAGATTCTCAACAAACAACCACCTGACGTTTTCAATCACAACCTCGAAACCATCCCGCGCCTGTATAAAAAGGCACGCCCAGGTGCTGATTACCAATGGTCACTCACCTTGATAAAAGAATTCAAAAACCTTTATCCGGATGTGCCAACCAAATCAGGAATCATGCTTGGTCTGGGAGAAACACTGGAAGAAGTACAGGAGGTCATGCAAGATCTACGAGATCATGATTGTGACATGCTGACGCTGGGACAATACTTGCAACCCAGCCTGAGCCACTTGCCTGTTGATCGATATGTAACACCGGAAGAATTCGACGAGCTTGCCGACATTGGTTACAAAATGGGATTTACACAAATTGCCAGCGGGCCGATGGTTAGGTCATCCTACCATGCCGACCTGCAAGCAGCAGAAGTAATCAAAACCTGATCATTCACACCGATTGATCAGGTTTTGCTAACAGCATCGTCGTCCTTTTTAAACGACCCGCCTGACTTTAAAAATGACCTTACTCAATACTTATTTTTGAACAACCCTTTTTATCCAGTCGGCAACCTGCTTCACAAGCTCATTATTCTTGCCTTTAAAAAAGTGATCAGCACCATCGACTTCAACTTGATCATAGTGCTTATTACCAGACGCCTTTGCTATCTCTGCCTTTTTCGCTGTCGCACTCAATACTGGCTTCAAGTCATCACTGCCATAGATATCCAGCACAGGCGTTTTAATTTTCGGTAAAGAATTAAGATACCATGGGGCCTTGCTTGACGTGCCCGAAACACTAACAGCCACGAAAGCCTTCACAGCAGGATCTTTATTGTCTGCCATAAAATATGCACCCATTGTCGAACCAAGGCTATGACCTACAATAATAATATTTTTTACACCCTTTCCTTTCAAGAAGGCCACGGCAGCCTTAATACGTGGAGTTACGCCAGAAAACAAAGGGATATAATCTTCAGACTCTGCCTCGTTTTTAAGTACAGGCATTTGTAATGCAATCGTATGCCAACCCATTTCAGGGAGATCGCTACGTAAAGGCTGAACGACATCCATCCAATTAGGATGAATCCCAATCCCATGTAACACGATGACTCCACCTGATGCTTTATCAGTCGCATTTTCTGTATAAATCCCTAAAAATTTGTGTGTGTCTGCCTGTAACCAGGTAGCTTCGCCGACCATAAGGTCATCAACAATCTGGTCTGCCCATCGTTTTTCTTTGGCGAAATCAGACGCCAGTAAATTAAAAGAACATAGAAATCCCATAACCAGAAGGTGGAATTTTAATAAAGAAACGTGTTTCATCATGGATCCTCGCAATAATTACGACTCGATAAAAATAAATACTAGCAAATATCACGCGACATTTCCTGATATGAATCAAATATGTGCACTAAGGCGTAAGCGGGTTGTTTCGGCCATAACATGGTTACTGAATGCATTACAGTCCAATCTCAAATAACCCGCTCAATGCCGCCCGAACGCTTACTCACCCCTAAAGCAGACCTTCCGACACAGAATTATCCGGAAAAAAAGGTCGCGCAGGAATAATAAGCTTAGGGTCGACAAAAGGCACAACCTTTTTTAACCGGAAATGTAAATCGTAAAAAACATCACCGTTTTCATAATCAACTACGACCTGAGAAAATTTTTATTTATTTTTATCTCTTTTGTCAACCAAACATATCTAGCCGCGTTATATGAACTGACACAACAATTATTTAAATATACTTAAGGAGAAAAAAATGAATAAAATTACCGTATTAAGCACCTTACTCGTAACAATGACAATATCCAATGTATGTTTTGCTGATACCCACTGGGGGAAAGTCAAGGGCAAGGGGGTGGTACATGGTACTGGTATCGCTGAGGGAACCGGCATCGCCAGGGGAAAAGGAACAGCATCCGGTACCGGAGTGGTAATTTACCGCGGGAAGGATGGGAAATTACATAAAAAACAAGGCACCGGTACTGTCACTGGCAGGGGCATTGCTATTGGTCAGGGCAAGCTTGTCGGACATGGAAAAGCTGCCGGTAAAGGGCATGCCTTTGGTCGTCGCTAACATAAGAAAATACTATATCTACTTATAATAATGACAGGCGGCTTGGCTAGCGCTCATAAACCCAGTTTATAATGGCCGGGCTTATGAGCGCCTGCACAAAATTGGGGTAAATCACTGTTATTTATAATATTATTGGTTGCTGATTTTATTTTAATCACAGCGTTTGTTATTTTACTTTGCCATACATTTAGTGTTAACACATTGAGCTGATGTTAGTTGCTTGCATCTATACTCGCAACAACTACATGACTGACTGAGGTACTTGCTTGTAGACGAAATAATACTTTTTTCGTTTTCTATATTTATAGCTACACTGCAACCAAATGGACAGTCTAATAATAGTAGCTTGCAGTCTTGATCCGTTGTACACGTTGCAGACTTATTTATTAGTTCGAGAATTTCCCGTTTTTTTTATTTCTTGAACTTCAACACTTAAGCAATCTAATGTGTGAGCACTGAAGTTGAATGATAGAAGTAATATTATAATTAGTGATTTCATGTTTCATTTATTACGCACACACGCTGACCATAACCATCCAAAAAAGTGTGGCAGAGTGAAAAAACCACGTATCTTTTGCTCTGCATTAGCTGGCCTGGATAGATAATTATTACCTAGATTGTTATTCTGCAATACACACAAAAATAGTACTCCAACCAACATACTTGTGAGGCTTTCCACCAATCTTCAAACATTCTTCGGTATTGTTAATATCTTTATATGCTTTCACCATGTATTTATCCTCAGGTCCAGGGCAATAATCACTACATGCAAAAACTTTTATAATTTCCGGTTTACTTGACTCAACTGGTCGCGCATCTTTGTTAATATTATTATAAATATCGGCACCTATGCATACTATAGGATTAGCAAGCAAATAAATCATAAATAGAATTATTTTGTTTTTCATTTTTTTATCTAATACCCGATTTGATCGATATAGCGACCATTATATAATTACGAAAATGGTCATATAATACTTTCACACGTATTACTCATATTTAAATAATAAAAAAAATAATGACTTAATACCTGATTGCTTTTTAACACTTCAGACTTTGCATTATTCTGGGAAACCACAAGACGATCAATAAATAATTCAGGAATAGTGTTTTCGCACAACTAAATCTTATACCGCTCCATCAGATAACATAAACAATCCTGACGTATCACTTTTTCATTCAAGGTTAACATCGAGGGCATAACTGGCTTGCGTGTCACAATCTCGTTATTTTCATAACTGAACAATTCCTGACTGATATTAATACCATCATTATTCCAGGCTTCAATTTGAATGTTTTTTTTGTTACATAACTTACCAAACCGTGTACCAACTTTTAACTCGCGAAAATTCATATGATCAAGGTCACTATCAAAACAAATATCAGCATCATCACCGTTGAAACTAAAGCTGGCATGTTCCGGTATTTTTACAATCGCAATCGTATGAAACAGATCAATATCCTGTTCTTGAAATGCGTGCTCAGGTAATTCAGCCAAATGTAATGCAGCATCTACAAATTCCATCGCATGGGTTTCAGAATATTGTTGACCAACCTTGCCACATTCAATAGTCACAGAAGGACAAAGATCAGCAAACGATGAAGATTGCACACCGAGCGGACGAGTAAAATAGACAACGGTACGACTAAACAAGGTTGCCAAATGCAGAAACCGGTCATCGACAAAATTAACGCAGGCGTAATGTGGATTAATACCGGTATTATTATGGATATCAATACTCGCAAATACATTGCGTTGACGCATTTCCTCTTTCACTTGCTGCATCATTTTTGTTTCAACACAACTGGCATACTCTGTACCTGGCCAGGTACGATTGTAATCTGGCTGACCATCCAGCCTTCTCATGCCTTGTTCAGCAGCTGCTACGTTTCCGACAAACACGGATAAGGATCTAGGCAACTCCTGATCTTTATATTTACGCAATAAATCCTGAATAGCCTGTAATCCAGTGATCTCGTTACCATGTAATAACACGGACACGAATAGCGGCGGCTCTCTCCTGCCTTTCAGGTGCATTAATGTTGGTTCTTCTAACAAGGCCCGCATCTGGATTGCATCGGTCTCCAGAAAATTCTGGGGTATAGTGTCGATTATTTTTAACATCATCGTTTCCGTTTCAAATAGACCAGGTATGCACTGGCTCACCTGTTTGTTGGCGCTCAACATAGGCCGCCGTCAGTGCCTGCATATCACACTGATGTTGATGGTAATACTGTTTCTGCCATGCAGCGCCATGCTGCCCAGTTTCAACACGACTTCTAATAATATCCATATATAATTTTATATCACCGGCATCCACGTCTAGTGCCTGCAAGCCCTGCTCTGCTGCCGCCAGTAACTTCTGGTTTAATAATTGCTTCATACGGCCCTTCTTTTCACCCATCCAGGTGACATGCGCATTGAATGAATTTTTAGCACTGGCATAGAAATTATCGCGAGCTGTCGAAAAGGGCAGCTCAATTTCAGGTGCTGTTGACTGGCTGGTGAGATAATGCGCCAGACCATAATAAAAGGCTGCATTTGCAATTCCATCAATTATGGTTGGCCCTGCTGATATCACCCGATGCTCTATTCGTACATGTGGCGTACCATCTTCATCATAACCAACCAGAGGCCGGTTCCAGCGCCAGATGGTGCCATTATGCAATCGCAGACATTTCATATCAGCGGCATCAGACTCATAATTAATAGGCAACAAAATAGGATAGTGATCAATATTATCCTGAAACAACTCCATTAATGAATGCCTGGCATAACCAGAACCAAAACCAACACGACGTATGGGGCCAAAAACGGCCGACTCAAATCCCCCCACCTGTACAGATTGTTCAAACAGAGGGATACGGGTTTCATCCCATAACTCCTTACCAAACAAAAATGGCGAATTGGCAGAAACCGCAACCGTTGCTGCCGAGGCAATCACGCTGGCATTATACGCGCGTACCACCTTATCTACAGGCGTCTGCCAATGTAATTGGAAGGATGTGGTGGCTGATTCCAGCATAACATCGTAATGAGTCGTTTTCAGATGCTCCTGACCGTGAATATCCAGATTAAGCGGACGGCCTTTGCGCTGGCGAAACACCTGTTCGTTTAGTGCAAAATAGCGTTTCATCTTCGACATATTCTCGAGCACTAACTGATCTTCCTGCACGCTAGGCAGGATGCCGATCATGACCAGCGACGCATCAAATTCGCCTGCAACCTCATAACAATGCTGCCAGCTTTGTTGAAGCGATTGTTGCAACTTTGATAAGGCCTTACCATTCAGGCTTTCAGGTAACCCGTTTAATTCAATATTAAAACGCGATAATTCTGGTGATACCCATTCACTATTAAGTTGATTAAGATAGGCATCATTTATAGGGACGGGATTACAATCTTTATCAACAATCCATACTTCAAGCTCAAATCCTGCCATATCTGATCGGGATGACAATTGCTGATTATTAAACCATTGTGATAATAAATCAGTTTCTTCTGACAAACATTGCTGATATTGATTGAAATCCTCTTCTGAGAAATCAATCTTGTCTATTTCTTCACCCATACTAACTCTCTATCCTTTTCACCAGATTCTGAACTTCCTGCAAACGATCCATCGTGCCAATATCATACCAGTGCCCTGAAAAAAGTTCGCCACTTACACCCTTGTCCAGCATAGCCTTTTTCAATATGGGCGCCAATGGAAAACGACCAGGAGAACAGCCTGAAAAAAGAGACGGATGATAAACACCGATCCCGCTAAACGTATATCGACTACCCTGTGCCGCATCTAAAACCAGACCTTCGCTTAGTACAAAATCACCCTGGGGATGTTGTGGTGGATTATTCACCATAATCAAATGCGCCAGCCTGTCTGGTTCCACCAGCTGTTCATACGGGAAATCTGTCCAGACATCACCATTAACGACAATAAATGGATTTTCGCCTAACAAAGGTAAAACCTGCACAATACCTCCACCCGTTTCCAGGGCGCCTTCCGGCTCATCAGAATAGACGATCGCGATGTTATATTTCTCCCCATTACCCAGTCTGGATTTTATTTGATCACCAAGATGAGAAACATTAATAATGATTTCATTAATACCTGCCTGGTGTAAACGTTTGATATGCCATTCGATTAGACAATGGTTACCAACTTGCACCAATGGCTTTGGCGTTATATCGGTTAATGGTCGTAGACGCTCTCCGCGCCCGGCTGCGAGAATCATGGCTTTCATATGAATACGATACTAGATACGAGAAGGATTAACCAGAACTCTAATGAAACCTTTAGCTCAATTTTATTACAATCTATTAACTGCAGTAATTTCATTCAACAATTGCATACAATTCAAGCTTGTTTGTTTGATATCTAAACTACCACTTTATCTAATAAAAACTGATGCAATCTTTCCAGCTCAGGATAATGCCCACTCACTTCAATAATGTAACCAACTGTTCGTGGAATATCCTGCAGGTAACCCGGTTTGTTATCACGATGATTTAATCTGGCAAAAATCCCGGCTGCTTTTAAGTGGCGTTGCACACCCATTAGATCAAACCAGCGCAAAAACTGCCCTTCATTGTGTTCGCGTAATATCCCGGACTGAACAGCAAGCTCATGGTAACCCAGTACCCATGTTTTAATTTTTGCAGGTGGCCATTTTATGTAACAATCACGTAGCAATGATACCAGGTCATAAGTCACAGGGCCGATCACTGCATCCTGAAAATCCAGTATCCCAGGATTATGTTTTGCATGCAGCATCAAGTTACGCGAATGAAAATCACGATGCACAAGCACTTGCGGTTGTGCTAAAGCCGAGCCGGTCAATAATACAAAGACATCTTTCAGCATAACCTGCTCTTCATCAGTCAGCTGAATAGCCAAATGTTTTTCAAGTAACCAATCACGAAATAAATCCATCTCTGACATTAATAAAGCCGCGTCATATTGTGGAAAGTCATATTGTTTATTGCCACAGGCTTGCAGCGTGAGTAATGCGCCCATCGCATCGCCGTATAACCGATCAACATTCTCCGCATTCAATACATCCAGATATTGCTGATGACCCAGATCAGTCAATAACAAAAACCCTAATTCCAGATCCTGCTCGATTACCTCCGGTGCATTCAGGCCCAAATCAATTAATGTCTTTGAAATTCCTACAAATGGATGACTATCTTCCTTATCAGGCGGCGCATCCATAACAATATAACTATGCCCATTATGGCTTAGACGAAAATACCGACGAAAACTGGCATCACCTGATGCAGGCTGCATCTGATAATCCGTGATTGCCAGGCAGTTGCTCAGCCATTCATGTAATTGCTTCAATCGCTCATCGCCTGACCTGGTCATTCTTCATCCTCCTTGACCAGACAATATTGATGACCTTCTTCCGTTTTTAATGGGAGTTTGAATAACTTTCGAAATACAGGGCAAATCCAGCTACGAACATCATCGGCAATTAAATAAAAACACGGCAAGACCACCAGGATCAAAACAGTTGCAAATAACAAACCAAAACCCAGGCTCACCGCCATGGGTGACAAAAAGGCAGTCTGACCCGTAGCAAAAAAGATCAGCGGCGAAATGCCTAAAAATGTTGTAATACTGGTTAACAAAATTGGGCGCACCCTGACCCGACCTGCTTCGATCATTGCATCCACTCTATTCATTCCTTCCGCCTGCATGCGCTTGGCAAAATCAACCAGGATCAACGAATCATTTACAATAATACCCGACAGTGCCAAAAGACCAATCAATGATAGAAATTGCAGGTTATAACCAAATAGCGCATGACCAACAACGACACCAATCAAACCAAAGGGTATAGCAAACATAACCACAAGCGGGTCCAGTAAGGATTTAAATAAAGCACTGAGAATAAAAAAGATAATTGCCAGCGAAATCACAGCAGCACGTTTCATGTCTTTAAACGAATCACCTGCCTGTTTTTTCTCTCCCAAAAACAACAGCTCATAATTCGGGTGTTTCTCAGAAAAATTGGCGAATTTTTTCTCAATCAGACTATTAACATCCAGTGAAGTGGTCACTGCCGTGTCAACCTCTGCCGTCACTGTACCTAAGCGTTGAAGATCACGTCGATTAATCGTATTTAAACCACGGCCGATACTGATCTTTGCGACGTCACCCAGATAAACTGTTTTGCCGCTTGCTAGTGTAATGGGCAACGTGTTCAATGCACTGCTATGCCTTACTGGATCTGAATATATCAGCCTGACAGGTAAACGACTCCCTTCCGACGTAATATGCACTACTTCCTGCCCCAGATAACCTGTTCGAATAACATTACTGATCTGGGTTTGAGTCAGCCCCAATTCCTTACCTCTGTTATTCAGGGTGTATTGTATCTCAAGCTTACCCGGATCCATATCATGCCTGACATCATACACGCCGGGCAATCGCCTGATGTAATCACGCATAATAGTCGTTTGTTTTCTGATTTCATTAATGTCTGTACCAGCAACACCCACTTCAATATCAGCCCCTCCAGGCCCACCCTGCGGCCTGAGTATCGATATTCTCTGCAAACCGGGAATCACCTCAATACGACTACGAAGGCGTTTGATGATATCAGCAGTTTTGGTTTCACGTGTCCCATCCCAACTAAACTTCATGCTCACCACAGGCGATACAAAGTGCTCTATAAAACCTTCAGGTTTTGGCTTGTCGAGATCCACCATTAGCTGAATATAGTGACTACCAAAACGAAATCGATTGAAATCAATAAATGTTATCCCGACATTGGTTAAAGTGGAACGCAATTCATCTTCATCCAATTCATCCAGCACTACTTTTTCAACTTTGGCCGCCAGCCGGGTGGTATCTTCAAGGCTATAGGTATTGGGTGCTTCCATGTTAATAAAAAACTGCCCTGTCTCTACATGCCCAAACAAATTAAAAGGCAGGCGTGTTTGCGCATAGGTTATTGTGATCGCCAATAACCCGATCGTGGCGATCGAGACAAGGTAGCGCGCATGTAATGCACGTCGCAAAAAAACTGTATATTTAATTAAAAGCTCATTCCACGGAATACGTGTTTTACGTTTATTCTTTCTGACTTTTAACAAATCAGCCGCATGTGATGGCAGTACACCAAACGCCTCAAACAGGGAGCCCATTAGCGATGCAGTAACCACAACGGGTATTACTGCTATAAATGCGCCCATGGTGCCGCTAATAGCAAACATAGGCAAAAAAGCAGCAACCGTTGTGGTTGTTGATGCCATCACGGGCCAGAATACTTCACGTGCACCCACTTCAGCTGCCTGCCTCGCAGGCATACCCATTTCCATATGACGATAAACATTTTCGTTTACGATAATGGCATCATCGACGATCATACCAAGCGCGATAAGGAAAGCGAACAATGACACCATATTGATGGTGTAACCAAGGTAATGCAAAATAATAACTGCAATCAGGAATGATACGGGGATACCCATAGCCGTTATCAACGCTACGCGAAAATTCAAAAATAGATAGAGTGATAGCAGAACCAGTATCAAACCCACCATGCCGGATGATTTCACCGTCTCAAGACGCGTCTTTACAAAGACAGAGGTATCATTAAACACGCCAGCTCTAACACCCTGAGGCAACCGCTCTGACAACTCTTTGATATATTGTTTGACGGCATCAGACAATTCGATTGTTGAGGCATCAGCACTTTTATTAACCGTTAAATTAACCGAAGGTCTGCCATTAAAACGCCCCAGGGTTTTCGCTTCTTCCAATCGCCTCTCAACCCGAGCAACGGACTGAAGTTGTAACTGACCACCTCTTTTATCACTACGTAAAACTATTTTACCAATAGACTTAGGCTCAGGTTTGACGCCTACACCACGCAACAGGATATCTCCCTCCAGCGCCTTCACTGCACCGCCGGGTATGTCCCTGAGATTTTCACGTATTGCCTTGATAACTTCTTCCAGTGAGACATGCGAAGCCATTAATTTTTGCGGCTCAACAATAATCCACATCTCCCATTCCTGCTTGCCCGCAATGCCCACACTTGCAGCACCGGGTAAAACCTGCAGATCACGCTTCACATTTTCGGCGAGGTCATACAAATAAGCCAATGAAACATCACCATATAGTGCAACACTGACAACAGGAAAACGTGTTTCAAGTCGCACTAGCTCCGGCGTATCAACATCCTCAGGCAAGTCGGTTATCTGATCTATTTTATTGCGTGCATCCTGAATAAAATCATCTACGTCTGAGCCGCTCTTCAACCTGATTAATACAGATGAGACGCCTTCATTGCTGGTCGATTGAATAATATCGATATCAGAAAGCCCCTCAAAAGCTTCCTCTATAGGCAACGTGACTTGCCGCTCAACCTCTTCCGGCGATGCACCTTCAAACAAGGTGGTGATTTTAACGATATCTTTTTCAATAACCGGAAACATTTCCTGTGGCATGCCAAACCATGACATAACTCCTGCCAGCAAAATGAAAGCCAGAAACAAATTGACAATAAGCGCATTTCGAATGGAGAAACGAATCAGGAACATGTGTTTATTTCTTTGGTCCTGTTTTAATTATTTCCACGGCCTGAGCATCTGACAATGACGCAACATCACGACTGACAACCTTATCGCCTACACTCAACCCAGCCTGCACAACCTGCTCGTTACCAGCACGTATCCCGGGTTGGATCTCGATTTTGTGCAACTTGCTATCGTTGTAGGTCATCACAAAATATTTTTCATTCTCATATAACAAGGCTGTTACTGGTATAAACATCACTTGTTGCAATGTTGGCAAGGTCAAATATGCCTCGACCATCTGCCCGGGATATCCTGTATTTTCTGGTAAGCGTACCCTCACTTCATGTGTAAAAGTAAGCGGATCCGGATCCTTCTGCAAAGACACTATTTTTCCTTTCAGTCTGTCACCGTTTACCTGCACATCCACTGCGAGTGTATTATCGAGCTGGTGTGCAATCTCACCTCGAACCGTTAACATAAATTCAAGCACGCTATCATCTATCACCTCAAGCACTACTTTAGATGGCGTCACGTAATCGCCAGCCTGCACATGTACCTGATTCACAATACCGGGCCAGGGACTGACTAAATTACAACGCTGCAGATTTCGTTGTGCCTTTTCCAATGCTGAACGCCGAATATCAATTCTGGCTGAAGCCGAGTCAACACTATATTGTAATTGCGCTTCTTCGATTTTGAGTTTGGATAATTGCTGACGCGCGCTATCAAGCTTTGAATAAGACGTTAATGATTTTTTCACCAGTCGCTGCAATCTTTTAACTTCCTTGCCTTGCAATAACCGGTTTTGCCTCGCCAGATCCAGTAATTGACTATCACGCTTAACGGCTGCATGTTCCACCTGTAATTGAGCGTTAGCGTCATTGGCAAGATTCCTGAAATCACCATCATCCATTTTTAGCAAGGCCTGACCTGCCTCCACTCGCACGCCTGGTTCAACCAGCCGTGTGTGAACCCGCCCACTAACCTCAAAACGCAACTGTGCCTTGCGCTGCGGAACAAGCCTGCCCAACAATGTTTCACCAAACGAGATATCTTTAGCGGCCACCTCAAACAGCTCAACCCGCGCTTTTGGCAGCGGCTTCATATCAGGTGTTTTTTCAGGTGCTGTCCATTTGAGTATAATTACGAGTAAAATACTGCCTAGTAATACGAGCAAACTCAGCGATTGGCGATTTTTAGGTATATTCAAACCACAATTCCGTTTCAATTTAGGTAATAATAGAGTTTCTATACAAATTCAGATTATAAAGACTATCACAGCTTTTTGAATTATATTGATAATGCAATTAAATAAAGAGAATAACCTTGCTTTATAAACGATTTATCACAATTCTGCCATTTATCTGCATGCCTTTACCTGTCCTTGCCGGTAATGCCGACACAGCTGAACCTATGTGCCAGGATAGCGTGACAAGAAGCAAATCGACTCCACCGCCACAGAGTAATCAGACTACAATTAGTGCAGATGATTCCAGTACAAAAGGAAATAAATTTATACTGGATGGCCATGTCGTTATCAGTGGCCAGGATCAATCCCTGCAAGCCGACCGCATCACTTATGACAAATCCACCGGTGATGCAGAGCTCCATGGCAACATACAACTCAGGCAGGAAGACCTCACTATACTGGCGACCGAGGGACAAGCGAATACTAAAAATAAAACTGCCCGTTTTAACAAACTTGAATATGAACTGAATCGCTATTCAGGACGAGGTAGTGCTGCCACTGCCGAACTTAGTGGCAAACAGTCCGCCAAACTTACCAAGATTACTTATACAACGTGCAAAAAACCAAAAGTAGACTGGGTAATAAAAGCCGACCGGGTAACGCTGGATCAAAAAGATGAAACCGCCATCGCCAAAAATGTCAGCATAATCTTCAAGGGCCTGCCGATTTTTTATTTTCCAAAATTTTCTTTCCCAATTGGAGATAAACGTAAATCGGGATTTCTGACACCCGGCTTCGGCCAATCCAGTAAAACCGGTACCGAGTTTGATATCCCCTTGTACTGGAATATAGCACCAGACCGTGATGCGACATTCAACCTGCGCACCATGTCTAAACGTGGTGCACAAATAGGTTTAGAATACCGACAACTTCATAAAAATGCGTTCAGTACCGTTCGTCTGGAATACCTCGAAGATAGCGACTTCAATGATAATCGGTACTTTTCATCTGCTCAACACAATGGTCGATATTTTGATGACTGGAAGTTACGTGCCGACCTGAATTACGTCTCCGATCAACAGTATTTTGATGACTTAAGACAGGGTTTTAATATTTCGGGTATCACTCAGTTACCCAGGCTCGTTGAAATACGCAGGGATAACCAAAATGGCTATCTGCTGGCACGAGCACACGAATTCCAGTCAATTCAGACTCCCAACAGCTATCAACGCCTGCCTCAACTGAGCATCGACCTGGCAAGTAGCAACCCGGCACATCAGCTCCGCTACAATCTAAAAAGTGACCTGACACAATTTGACCACAGAAATAATCTTACAACCGGCACCCGACTGGATATCCTGCCCAGCCTGGAATTCGACTGGACCAGCAATGCCTATTATGTTCGACCAAAGGTCATGTACCGGTATACCGACTATCAATTAAATAACCCTGTTGCAGGCCAACCTGACAGTATTTCACGCAATATACCCATCGCCAGTTTTGAGTCAGGATTATTTTTTGAACGTCCCTTAGCAATCTCAGGCCGCTCTAATATCCTGACACTGGAGCCACGTTTGTATTACCTTTATGCTAAACATGATAACCAAAGCAGCATACCGATTTTTGACACTACCTTGCCTGATTTCCAGTTTGCTGATTTGTTTCGTTATAATCGGTTTACCGGGCCCGACCGTCAATCTGATGCCAATCAACTAACCTTGGCTATCAGCAGCCGTCTCATTGACCAGCAAAAAGGGCTTGAATGGCTACGTTTAAGTATCGGCCAAATATTATATTTTGATGATCGACAGATAACCCTACCGGGCCAAACTACCGAGACCAGTAATACATCAGATTTTGTTGCTGAACTTGAAGGCCAGATCAGCGATCGAGGTCATTTCCGAATCAGCGGCTTATGGGATACCGACCAGAATCAGGTCGACAAAGGTAACGTGTCTTATCAATATCGCATAGATGACAAACATCATATGAGCCTGGGCTATCGATACCAACGAAATCTGATTGAACAGACTGATATTTCAGGTCGCTGGAAACTCTCACCTCGATGGCATGCCATAGGCAAATGGTCTTATTCACTCCGTGACAAGGAAAATATCGACTCACTTCTGGGCATGGAATATGAGACTTGCTGCTGGTCGATCCAGTTTGCAGCCCGTCACCATCTCGATACAGATGGCACCGGCATCAACAATGCCTTTTATATCCAATTGAATTTAAAGGGAATAGGCAATATCGGCAAAAACATCGATGATTTCCTCGATAACACTAAGTTTGGCTATATCAGCCGAAGCACAGTACAATAAGCCTAGTAAAATTTAATAGCTTAAGATCCTGACTCATGAGAACACTTACATATTGGCTTTCTGTACTCTTTCTGATTACAGCTACTCAACCCTTTCTAGCCATCGCTGAAACCAAAGCAATTCCACTCGATCATATCGTCGCCGTCGTCAATAACGATGTTATCTTACGCAGCGAGCTAGATACGTATCTGCAAGGTGTTATACGCCAACTGCAAAGTAAAAGTTCCAAAATGCCTCCCATGGGTGCATTGGAAAAACAGGGCCTGGAACGGCTGATCGTTCGTTCATTACAATTACAACGTGCTAAACAAACAGGTATTCTGGTCGATGATGCTACCTTGAATAAAAGCATCCGCGGCATCGCCAGAAAAAATGGCATGCAACTGGAGCAATTCAGAAAAGCACTCATTAGCGACAATATTAATTATGAAAGCTTTCGTGAAGATATTCGCCATGAAATCATTATCTCGCGCCTGCGAAAACGCGACGTTATTAATCGTATCCGTGTGAACAAACAGGAAATTAATGACTATCTGTCACGTGAAAAAGATCTAGGCGATAAAAACAAACTTATCCGCTTTTCACACATATTGGTTGGCCTGCCCGATGCCGCCACACCAGAACAAATTCAGACTGCAGAAAAAAAGGGTAAAAATATTTTAAAAATGCTGCTGGATGGCGCTGATTTCTCCCAGACCGCCATTGCTTACTCAGACGGTCAAAAAGCCATGGAGGGAGGTGCATATGACTTCAGGCCAATCTCACAAACACCACCGCTATTTTCGAAAGCTATCAACCAGCTAAAACCCGGCGAAATCAGCAAACTGTTTCGCAGCCCGTATGGATTCCATATTTTGAAACTTGATCAGGTTAAAGGTCAGGCTAAACACATCATCTCGCAAACAAAATTACGTCATATACTCATTCGCCCCACCGCATTGGTTAGCAGTCAGGATGCTAAAACCCGTCTGCAGCAACTAAAAGAACGTATAGAACAAGGTGATGACTTTGCCATACTGGCTCGATCTCATTCTGATGATACCTTGTCTGCAAAAGAAGGTGGAGACCTTGGATGGGTAGGCCCAGGTGATACGGTTCCGCAGTTTGAGCAGGCATTTGCAACCCTTAAACTAAATGAGATCAGTGCACCTTTCAGATCACAATATGGTTGGCATATCGCCCAGGTACTGGAACGCCGTCAACATGATGACACCGCAAAATTCCGCAAGACCAAAGCTGTTAATAATATTAAAAACCAGAAAACAACAGAAGAATTGCAAGCATGGCTCCGACGTTTACGTGACGAAGCATATGTCGAATACAAACTCGATCAGCATCGAATATAACAACACAACGCGAGTCTCTCTTGCATAACGCATCATCACGTATTGCCATCACAACCGGCGAACCTGCTGGTATTGGTCCTGACTTGTGCATTCAACTCATACAAAAACCATTACCATGCCACATTACATTAATCGCAGACCCTGACCTGTTAAAACAACGCGCTACCGCATTAGGACTAAGTATACCTACACACAATAACCTCGATATACTTACCGTCTCTTTAAACAAAAAAGTAGAATCTGGTACCCTGGATAAAGATAATGCTGCCTATGTCCTGAAAACCTTAGACAAGGCTGTCGAAGGTTGCCTGAATAAAACTTTTCACGCCATGGTAACGGCTCCAGTACACAAAGGCATAATCAATGATGCTGGCATTAACTTTAGCGGTCACACCGAATACCTTGCCGAAAAATGCGGCCAGCAGGATGTAGTCATGATGCTGGCAACGGAAGGCCTACGGGTTGCACTGGTAACAACCCACCTGCCACTCTCGGAAGTCAGTCAGGCGATAACACAGAAAAAACTGGAGTCGGTGATCGAAATATTACACCGCGAACTCACTACTCGCATGGGTATTGATAAACCGAAACTATTGATCTGTGGTCTTAACCCACATGCGGGAGAAAATGGTCATCTCGGTCGAGAAGAAATAGAAATTATTGAACCTGTACTGAAGAAGCTCCGACAGCAAGGTATGAGGCTAACTGGCCCACTACCGGCAGATACTCTGTTCACTCAAAATAACCTGAAACAAGCCGATGCTGTATTGGCCATGTACCATGATCAAGGACTGCCTGTACTAAAACACATGGGGTTTGGTCAGGCTATAAATATTACACTCGGCTTACCTATCATACGTACGTCGGTTGATCACGGCACTGCCTTACACCTGGCTGGCACAGGTAAAGCAGATGTAAGCAGCCTGACACTAGCTCTGGAAACAGCGTTGAAGATGCAATGAGCAACTCTTTCAAACACAAGGCGCGTAAACGTTTCGGTCAAAACTTTCTACATGATGAAGTCGTCATCCAAAAAATTGTATCGGCCGTTGCTCCGACAGCCAATCAGAACATCGTCGAGATTGGCCCTGGCCAGGGCGCTATAACCCGTCATTTACTTGAATGCTGTCACCATCTGGACGTAGTTGAAATAGACCGCGATCTGGTCAAACATCTGAATACTATTTTCACACCATCTGAAAAATTCCATATCCATAACGTCGATGCGCTGAAATTCGAATTTTGCCAGCTTGCAACAGAGAAAAAAATCAGACTGGTTGGCAACCTTCCATATAATATTTCCACACCCTTGTTATTCCACGTACTCGATAATGCCGAGTGCATTGAAGATATGCATTTCATGCTACAAAAGGAAGTTGTAGAGCGTATGGCAGCCGTTCCAGGCAGCCGGGATTATGGCCGACTGTCAATCATGATTCAATACCACTGCCAGGTAGAAGCTTTATTTCATGTCGGGCCTGAGTCTTTCGACCCACCACCCAAGGTAACCTCAAGCATTGTGCGCCTGACACCACATAAGGACAGGCCCGTTCAAATTACTGACTACGCCTTGTTTAGACGTGTTGTCGCTCAGGCATTCTCATTACGTCGCAAAACACTTCGCAATGCACTCAAAAATTATATCTCGGAAGAACAAATCATAAGCTGCGATATCGACCCTAAACTAAGACCTGAGCTTATTGATCTTGCCGGTTATGCACGAATGAGTAATTTTATCTCGAATAATGAATAAATGGGAACTAGAACCTTCGCTGCAACACAGATAAAAAACTTACCAACGATGCCCAAGCGTAAAATACATAGTAGGTTGATACCGATCGTACCACTCAAGTGCATCAGCTTGATAACCCGATGTCAGGTCAGCATTTTCTTCAAGCCCCAAGCTTAATATCAATCTAGTATTAACAGGTAATATACTAGTAGTGTCGTTATCAGGATTATTTTCAAAAAGAAAATGCGCCATGCCCCCATTGAAGGTCGTTTTCGTACCAGTGGAGCCAGGCAATAACAACCAGGCGCGATTATGGGAAGGTAAGGTTTTGGTTTGAAATTCACTCACAGACAAGTCACTTTCCGCGACAGATGTCAGCCATTTTCCCTGCTGCCCGAATAAATAGCTTTCTGCCTGAGCATACGACGTCACCAGCATGCCGAGCGTGACAATCACGAACAGAAACAATATTGAATCAGGCTTATTTTGACGATGTGACCGCATGAGCTACCCTACTTAACTTAAACTTATGTTAAGTATGAATTGAACTGCTTCGAGCTACTGTGACATCGATCACAAGCATAGATATATCATATGAACATATGATGATATTAAGGTGGCGTTAATTAAATCAATATAATCAACTAATTAGTTAATACCAAGATGATAATCGTAGATACTTTTGCTATATAAATCCTTTACCCCGCCTATTATGAAATAGACGGGGCAAGGAGAAATTCTATCTCGTAGGTGCTGCGCCAAACGGAATCGGTAGAATTTTACCATTAACAGTTGGCACGCCTTTTTCAAAACTTGCGCTAATTTTATACATATTACCGACCTTGATAAAAATATTTGCCGAAACCATTGCTTCCATACGCTTGTTTACCCTGGATTTAGCCATTGTTTTCAGTTGTTCATCTGTATATTGAATACTTACGTCCTTTAGTTCTTTTCTTAACACGCCCATATTAAAAGCGACCAGTAGTTCTTCAGGTACTTCAAAATCAAGTTTGCCAATAACTGCATCCTTAATCAGCATCGGATTTGATAACAGCTCTGGTCGACTCGCATCAATCAAGATTGATGCATTCCCCGTAAGTTTACCCACAGTCGAGGCCAGACTTAATTCTGCAATCTCAATTTCAGGACCTTCTTTTAATAAATTAGTTAACTCTGACATAAGCGCCATTCCCATCATCATATTCGCTTGATCCTGCGGAATGCCCTGAGCCTGTATCTCTTTAAGTTTTTCGTTAATACGAGCAATGGAATTGGCCTCAAAATTTCTGAATGCCATGGAAAATACAGCAGGACCATATGCATCACCAGCGATCTTAAGATCCGCCATATTAAAGTCTAGCTTGCTATCAAGATTACCACCCGATTCTGATGTATCTGCTTTTATCGTAGTATTGCCGATACTAAATGCTGATCCGGCTTTCTTGTCATTAAACTCAATATTACCAATACTAAAGTCAGCCTTACCTAAAGATAAACCGGCAATACCGACTTTGGATGTCGATTTCAGGTTAAGTGAGCCAATAGTTAATCCGCCTGTTTCAGAATTGATTTTGAGTAACGGCGCCTGAACATCCATATCTGCATGACTTAAACCCTTTGCCAGCTTGATCGTACCAACCAGTCCTTTCCATTCAACCGTTGCGTTATCTTTCCCCATTGGACCACTCCACTCCGGGATATCAAGAAATACGGTTGTATTACCGGTCAGGTTAAACTCTGTCAGCATCTCATAGTCAATATTAATCAAGGCCTCATTTGACTCCAGGTCCTTAAGAAATTTGGTATCTACCGTTGCTATGACAGGTGCCAATGAGAACTTACCACTCATAAACGGAAATGGGCCATGATGCAAGGTACTTTCTAATACGATTTTTGGAGGATCCAGGTCAGCACCACCGGCTTTCGTTTTCTTTAACTTTTGGCTCATAGCAGAAGACAATTCAGCTTCGATAATAACGTTAGACGAGAACCATCCCTTATTCGTTTTAATAACTGTAAAATCAACAACACCAGCCTTATTAAAATCATCTAATAATGCATTTAACCGTGCATCTGCCCAGAAACCAAAACCAAATGGCGCGGCGGCAATAACCACAACCAGTAAAACCAGTATATAACCTATCGTTTTTTTCATCTTATTCCCTTTTACACATTAGCTGCCTGTACTACAGGTAAGTTATTAATTTCTTATAAACACCATGAATTTCTTGAAAATTCGGCTGATAATCTCCTCTAGTATAGAGAGATATCAGACTGGCACAATAAAATTTTCATGTATAATCTTAAAAATGACCTGAAAACAGGCAAAAAAACCATAACATAAAAATTATCTTCTATGAGAGATAAATGGCACAATATCAGGTAATTACCTTATGACAAACTGCTTGTCGGATCAGCTTCAGACATCCGCGGAGAATACACCTCATGAATGAAGACCAGAACTACGAGTTAACCGTTGATGTAGAAACTTCTTATATTGACGAACAGTCAGACCCGGAAAATGACCGTTTTGTTTTTGCATATACAGTTACGATAAGAAACACCGGCGATGTTCCTGCTAAACTCATGACCCGCCACTGGGTTATTACTGACGCCAATAATTTCACTCAAGAAGTAAAAGGTGATGGTGTTGTCGGTGAACAGCCGCACCTAAACCCCGGGGAAGGATTTCAATATACCAGTGGCACCGTACTGGATACACCCATCGGTAGCATGCGAGGTAGTTATCAAATGATAGCTGACGATGGCATTCATTTTGATGCTGAAATCCCGACATTCACTTTATCCAAACCTAACGCCCTGCATTAATCTATGAGTACTTATGCCATTGGTGACGTACAAGGTTGCTATGATTCTTTACAAGCATTGCTCAATAAAATTCAATTTAACCCCGACAAAGATCAATTATGGTTTGCCGGCGACCTGATTAACCGGGGGCCCGACTCCCTGCAAACTTTACGATTCATCAAAGAACTGGGTAGCCACGCAATTTCAGTACTCGGTAACCATGACCTGCATTTTCTCGCTGTTGCCGAAGGTTTTAAACAACACAGAAGTGACGACAACCTGGGTACATTACTTGATGCAGAGGATCTTGATGAACTTGTTGACTGGTTAAGACAACAGCCACTTTTTTACCATAATGATCAACTTGGTTTCAGTATGATTCATGCCGGGCTGCCACCGCAATGGGATTTTGAGCAGACCAAACAATGTGCACAACAAGTCGAGCAAACCTTGCAAAGTGATGAATATTTAGATTTTCTGAAAAATATGTATGGTAACAAACCAAAAATCTGGTCGGACACCTTGCAAGGTTTTGAGCGCTTACGTTTTATTACCAACAGTTTTACACGATTACGTTATTGTACTCCCGAAGGTAAACTATGCCTGAAACAAAAAGGCCCTATCGGCACACAATCCAAAGGCATTCCATGGTTTCAGGTTGAAAACAGGGCCAGTCAAAATATGAAAATCCTCTTTGGCCACTGGTCAACACTAGGTCCCTATCATGAACAAGGTATATACGCATTGGATAGTGGCTGCTTGTGGGGAGGCAAACTTACCGCACTCAGACTAGAGGATGAAACCTGGTTTGATATCAATTGTGAAAATTATAGAATGATAGAATGACGAATAAACAATTTAACGCAAAGGCGCCAAGAATTAAATAAAGATTTCAAATTAAATATCAATTCACTACTACTTACCAGTTTTTTCATACATCAAAAACGAACAGGCATACTGGTTTTTTTCATCTATCTGACTATCCACTCGTTTACACTCATACCAATGGCTCATATCAAATTCAGGAAACCAGGCATCACCATCAAATTGTCCATGCACTTGCGTCACGTATAATCGGTTAGCCTTTGGCAACATTTGTTCGTAAAATGAAGCGCCGCCAATAATCATAACCTCGTCAACATCACCTGCTGCTTTAAGTGCATCATCAATCGAATGCACCACAACGGCTCCTTCAGCCTGATAATCCGTTGAATGCGTAACAATGATATTAGTACGTCCCGGCAGTACTCGCGCACCGAATGACTCAAAGGTTTTACGGCCCATAACAATAGGTTTACCCATCGTGGTTTCACGAAACCATTTCATATCAACAGGCAACTTCCATGGCAGACTGTTGTTTATACCAATAACACGGTTCTCGTCCATGGCCCAAATTAAAGAAATTTTCATTATTTATTGTTACTCAAAACGATTCCAAACGAACGCAATGCTAACCTCATCAAGAACATAATCATAATATATTTTTTATACCGCCACCGGGGCTTTGATATGCGGATGAAATTCATAATTACATAACTCAAAGTCATTAAACTTGAAATCAAACAGATCTTTTACATCCGGATTAATTTTTATCGTCGGCAACGCGTATGGTTCACGACTTAATTGCAAGTCCACTTGCTCCATATGATTGCTGTATAGATGCGCATCACCCAACGTGTGCACAAAATCACCCGGCTGTAGGCCTACTACCTGTGCCATCATCATAGTTAATAATGCATACGAGGCAATATTAAATGGTACGCCCAAAAAAATATCTGCACTGCGTTGATATAACTGACAGGACAGTTTTCCATCAGCAACATAAAACTGGAAAAATGCATGACATGGAGGCAACGCCATATTTTCAATTTCACCTACATTCCATGCACTAACGATAATACGCCGTGAATCTGGATTATTTTTTAGCTGATCGAGAACCTGGCTAATCTGATCGACATGCTGGCCGTTAGCTGCTGGCCATGAACGCCACTGATAACCATATACAGGACCCAGATTACCCTCTTCATCTGCCCATTCATCCCAGATTTTCACGCCATTATCTTTAAGATATTGAATATTGGTATCGCCCTGCAGGAACCACAATAATTCATGAATAATGGATCGCAAATGACATTTTTTCGTGGTCACCAGAGGAAACCCTTGTGATAAATCAAATCGCATCTGATAACCAAACACACTGACTGTTCCGGTACCAGTTCTGTCATCTTTACGAATCCCGGCATCACGTACATGCCTCATCAAATCAAGATATTGTTTCATTATTCATCTCTTTTCGTTTCCCGGCCCAATTAATCAGAAAAACACCACCTGCAATCATCGGTATGCTTAATATCTGCCCCATTGTCACCCAGCCAAATGCCAGATAACCCAGATCAGCATCAGGCATACGCACAAATTCAATCGCAAATCTGAATACACCATAACAAACCAGAAACAAGCCTGAGACAGTCCCGGCTGCACGTGGTTTGGCAGAATAAATCCAGAGTATGAAAAATAATACTAATCCTTCTAAAAAGGCTTCGTATAATTGCGAAGGATGCAGAGCAGCGGCACCTGGTTCGATCATCACTCCCCAGGGTAGATCAGTTGGCTTACCCCATAATTCATTATTGATAAAATTACCAATACGTCCGAAACCCAAACCCAAAGGAACCAAAGGCGTAACAAAATCCGCAACCGTTAAAAATGTTTTTTTATTGCGTCGGGCAAAATACCACAGTGCCAACATCACTCCGATCAGGCCACCATGAAATGACATCCCGCCTTCCCATACTCTTATAAGCATAAAGGGGTCTTGTAAAAATCGATCAAAGTTATAAAACAGAACCGAACCAAGACGGCCACCTAATATCACACCCAGAGCACCGTAAAATATGACATCACTGACTTGATCACGAGACCAGTTGATATCTTCACGCCGGGCCCGTTTGTTTGCCAATACCCAGGCAAAACCGAAACCAGCCAGGTACATCAAGCCATACCAACGCAGAGACAACGGCCCTAGGGACAGGATGACAGGTTCAAAATCGGGGTACACAATCATAGTTTAAAGGGATTCGGCTTTATCATTATTATGCAGATATCTTATCATGACAGGGAAGTTCGCGAAAAGAATTAGCAGACAGCACGCTATAGGTGCAGAAAGCACCTATAGCTTTGATTTTAATCAAATAACCAGACTAGCTTTGTTTAATTGGCTGCCAAATAACCGAATATTTTTCTGCTATTTTCTCATCCAGACGATCGTATACAAACAGTTCAGCCAGATCATCTTCAGCGCAATCCTGGCCCTGCTGTGACCAGGCACCATTTTCTACTAGTTTGCACAATGTATGCATCAGATCATCAAAGCGTATACGGTGTTTTTTACCCATTTGTTTAAAGTCAGCAAGATCAAGTGGACGACCTAGTTTTTCGAACTCTTCTTTGGCCAGGTTCTCCAGTGCTATATCCCATTTTGGTATATCGTTCATGGCTAAATCTTTCATCGTTTGTAAAAATCCTATTGTGACATAATTGGTAAAATATTGATTGTGTTCAATCTGAACTATCGACCATATTTTAATAAAATGAAGCCCTACCGTGAAAATATTAATGTCATTATATTCAAATACTTAAAAACAATAACACCGCTATCCGATATAAATTGAATACTGTATAGTTGAGTTTTTTACACGGATTAATTGTCAATATGAGCTCCAACAACAGACTACAGCAGGAAACCAGCCCCTACTTGCAACAACATGCCGATAATCCTGTTGACTGGTACCCATGGGGTCCCGAAGCCATAAATCTTTCACGCAAGTTGGATAAACCTATTTTACTATCTATTGGTTATTCTGCCTGTCACTGGTGCCATGTCATGGCACATGAATCATTCGAAGATGAAGCCACAGCCGCCATCATGAACGAATTGTTTATCAACATTAAAGTTGACCGTGAAGAACGGCCAGATCTCGACAAGATCTATCAACGTGCCCACCAAATCATGACACAACGCCCGGGTGGCTGGCCCTTAACCGTCTTTCTCATGCCAGATGACCACATGCCCTTTTTTGCCGGCACCTACTTTCCTAACGTATCACGTTACCAATTACCGGCCTTTAAAGATCTGTTACAAAGAATCGCTGATTTTTACAAAAACAACCGCAGTCAATTAGACGAACAAAACCAGGCCATGCAACAGGCATTAACCTCATTGCAATCGGCACTGCCAGCAGAATCCGACATAAGCCCTGCTCCACTCGATATGTCACGCAAACAACTCGAGAATAACATTGACTGGAAACACGGCGGGTTTGGTAGCGCACCTAAATTCCCTCACCCGACCAATATCGAACGCCTGCTACGACACTGGTCCGGCGCACCTGAAGATGCGCAAGCTTTAAAGATGGCCTGTTTTAACCTTACCCGCATGGCGGACGGTGGCATCAATGATCAATTGGGCGGAGGATTCTGTCGCTATTCAGTTGACGATTACTGGATGATTCCGCATTTTGAAAAAATGCTGTATGACAATGGACCGCTTCTAACCTTGTATAGTGAAGCCTGGAGTGCAACACAAGATCCACTGTTTAAAGAGGTCATCGAAACGACCAGCGACTGGGTCAAACGTGAAATGCAATCTCCTGAAGGTGGTTACTATTCCAGCCTGGATGCCGATTCTGAAGGAGAAGAAGGAAAATTTTACGCCTGGACCGCAGACGAAATAGAACGACAACTCGATACCAACGAGTACTATTATTTTAAACAACGTTATGGTATCGACCAACAGCCTAACTTTGAAGGACAATATTACCCGCATGTATCAATGCAGTGGAATGAGATAACCAATCTGACCGAACACTCCGATGATGAAATCAAAAACTTTGTTCTGGCTGCACGAAAGAAATTATTCAAGGCTAGAGAAAACCGCATTCGTCCGGGTCGTGATGAAAAAATCCTCACCTCCTGGAATGCCCTTATGATCAAGGGCATGGCAAGTGCCGGACGCCACTTGAATCGCCCGGACTTGATCAACTCTGCCTTCAAGTCACTCGATTTTATCAAACAGTATCTATGGAAAGATCAACGCTTGCTGGCAACTTACAAAGATGGAAAGGCACATCTGAATGCCTACCTGGATGATTATGCTTTTCTAATTGACGCCATTCTGGAGCTATCACAGGCACGCTGGCGTGATGGCGACATATCGTTTGCTATCGAACTGGCCAACGTCGTTCTCGACCAATTTGAAGACAAGGAACATGGTGGGTTTTTCTTTACCTCACATGACCATGAACAACTTATTGAACGCCTAAAACATTTTGGTGACGAAGCCATACCCGCTGGCAATGGCATTGCGGCTTTTGCTTTGCACAGATTAGGGCATATCACGGGTAACGAAACCTATCTCGATGCTTCTCGAAATACAATCCATGCAGCTTGGGAAACCATCAAAAAGATACCCTACGCACATAACAGTATGTTACTTGCACTTGAGGAAATGCTTTACCCACCACAGATTATAATTCTACGCGGTCAAGGAGATGATTTAAAAAAGTGGCATCAACTCTGCGTTCAGCCCTATGCACCCAGACGCATCAGTTTTGCAATTGATAATGACTGTAAAGATCTCCCTGGCCTGCTTGCATCTCGCCAGGGAGTCACTCAAACTATTGCGTATATATGTAACGGTACGCAATGCTTACCAACAATAGATTCGATTAAAGAATTAAACGAAGAACTAGTGACATCAAGTACGGCATAGGAAAAGCAGCCATATTTTGTCTTCTTTAAAACTTTTCTATCGTTATTTAAAATTCATGCTAGTGTCACAAAATATTTATAGCACTCTGATATACTTGTTTTAAACAGGTGCATGAAATCAAGGAAATTCCAAGCATATGAATTACATTAAGTTTTTTTCTGAAGTCGGCATAGAAGATGTCCCTGAGGTTGGTGGCAAAAATGCCTCGCTCGGTGAAATGTATCAGGCCTTGTCATCCACTGGCGTTAAAGTACCTAACGGTTTTGCAACAACATCAACCGCCTACTGGAAATTCATAGAACATAATCAACTCAAAGAAACTATTTACCATAAACTCGATGAGTTGGATATCACCAATATTGAAGCCCTGAATCGCACTGGCGCTGATATTCGTCAGTCAATCATGCACGCTGACATGCCGGATGATCTGAAAGATCAAATAACCCTGGCCTACAGCAAACTCGAACTGGAGTACGGCAAGAATGTTGATGTAGCCGTAAGATCATCTGCCACGGCGGAAGATCTGCCGAATGCATCTTTTGCAGGTCAACAAGAAACCTACCTCAATATATGTGGTATCGATAGTATTTTACTCACATGCAAACGGGTACTGGCATCCTTGTTTACTGATCGTGCTATCGCATACCGTGAACATCAGGGTTTTTCACATCGTGATGTCGCGCTTTCTATTGGCATACAAAAAATGGTTCGTGCCGATCTGGGCTCTTCCGGCGTTATATTCACCATTGACACAGAATCAGGTTTTCGTGACGTCGTTTTCATTACATCAGCTTTTGGTCTGGGTGAAAATATTGTCCAGGGTAAAGTTAACCCGGATGAATTTTATGTTCACAAAACCACTTTAGAAAAAGGCTTTCGACCCATCCTGAAACGGCAGCTTGGAGACAAAGCCATCAAGATGATTTACACAGGTGACTCAGTAGCGGGCATTTCGACAAAAAATGTCAGGGTCAAACGTGAACAGCGTGAACAATTTTCCATTACGGATGACGATGTACTGGAACTGGCCCGTTATGCAAACACGATCGAAAAACATTATTCAAAACGTGCAGGTCATCTTCAACCCATGGATATCGAATGGGCAAAAGATGGCGTTAGTGGAGAACTCTTTATACTGCAAGCCAGACCAGAAACAGTACATGCAGGGAAAGACCCGACCATTCAAGAAATCTACTCCATGACATCCAAAGGATCTGTGATTCTTAGCGGAAAAAGTATAGGCAACAAAATCGCTACGGGGAAAACACGAGTGATATTGGAAGCCGCTCATATGGATGAACTTGAAGATGGTGAGGTCCTCGTTACAGACATAACCGACCCGGACTGGGAACCGGTTATGAAACGTGCATCGGCTATTGTTACCAACCGTGGTGGTAGAACTTGTCATGCCGCCATCATCGCGCGAGAACTCGGTATACCGGCTGTCGTAGGATGTGGCCAGGCAACACATACACTGCTATCAAACCAGGATGTCACTGTTTCCTGTGCAGAAGGTGACACGGGGTATATTTATGAAGGGTCGCTTGAATTTGAAAAAATTGAACAAAACCTGACTATCGAAAGCACACCCAAAACGGCAATGATGCTGAATATCGGTAATCCGGAACAGGCCTTCAGCGCTGCTCAATTCCCCAGCTCTGGTGTTGGCCTTGCGCGACTTGAATTTATTATTAGCAGTAGCATAAAGGTTCATCCTATGGCGATTCTCAAGCAGGGATCATTACCCAAAGATGAGCAAGAGAAAATAAACCAGATATCCGCAGGTTATTCTGATCCACGCCAATTTTATATCAATCGACTTGCGGAAGGTATTGGTACCATTGCTGCTGCATTTTACCCACGCCCGGTTATTGTTCGCATGAGTGATTTTAAATCCAATGAATATGCATCCCTGATCGGTGGATCCCATTTTGAGCCGACAGAAGAAAACCCCATGATTGGTTTTCGAGGTGCAGGCCGATATTCCTCCAAGGAATTTGATCAGGCCTTTTCCATGGAATGCCATGCCCTTAAACAAGTTCGTGAAACAATGGGACTGGAAAATGTTTCGATCATGCTGCCATTTGTCCGGACAGTTGAAGAAGCAACCCACACCCTCAACAGTATGCGCAATCATGGCCTGCAAAGAGGTGAGCAAGGCTTGAAAATTTACCTGATGTGCGAAATACCAGCCAACGCCCTACTTGCTGATGACTTCCTGCAACACTTTGATGGTTTTTCTATTGGCTCTAACGACCTGACTCAGTTAACGCTGGGAGTAGATCGCGACTCCGGTATGATTAAAGGGTTTGATGAACGTAATCCTGCCGTACTGCAATTAATGGAACTGGCCATTGATGCCTGCCACCGACAAAACAAGTATGTCGGTATTTGCGGGCAAGCACCTTCAGATTACCCAGAAATAACACGTTGGCTGGTCGAACATAAGATCAGTAGCGTATCTCTAACCCAGGATAGCCTGATGAAAATGACGCAAGTAGTACTGGATGTGGAAGCCAGTCAGAATTAATTATCTATCTGCATATCTGTTATCTACTGCAACAAGATGATTATTTCTTAATTCAACTGCTGATAAACACTTTCTGAAATCTTTAACAGGTCACGCTTGCTTAAATTCCCAACCAAAGCAAATCCAAGTGGACCATCAATCCAGTAAAAGACTGCCGTATCTTTCTCTTTCGTGAATTGAAAAGATGTTGCCTTATTACCCCAGACACCACGACGATTATACAAAGTTATACGCACACCATCACTACGCTGATACATGAACTGCGCTGCCATACGATCTGTAGACGGTAACAAACGACCACCCACAAGCTCATAGCCGTGATCACGTAAGTCCGGAATTTGAAGCATTGTCTTCAGCCGTTTTGATAACCACTTAACCATGTGCTCATGCTCTTTTCCGCTAACCTCTACTGGGTGACGAACCTCAGGCGTATAAATCACATGTGCAAATGCAGCCGGTTTAACAAGATGCGCAGTCAACATATCAACAGTAGTTAACGTAACCGTAGCTGGGTGTAACTGCCAACCTATTACACCGCCCAAGGCAAGCCAACTACTCACCGCAGCAACACGCAATAACTTCAAACGATTTGAATGCACTGGAACAGTAATTTGTGCAGGCAGAGGTTCTTCCAGAATCGGGTCAAAGTACTTATGAACAGCATCATTAATATTTTTATAATCTTCGATCATGCTAGCCATTTCAGGATTTTTCTTTAAATACTCCTCAACCTCACGTCGTCGCATGGGACTGAGTTGCCCATCAGCATAGGCCTGCAAATCTGTTTGACTGACAGGGGCATTATAACTCATTTAACCCTCCTCAAACGTTTAGGGTTTTCCATCTGCATAATAACACGAAGCTTCTCACGCGCACGGGACAGTTTCGACATTACAGTTCCTTCAGGCATACCAAGTATGGTCGCGACCTCACGGTACGGCAATCCTTCAAGCGTCACCAACAATAACACCTCCCGCTGATCCGGCGTCAGCGTATTAATAGCTTGCTGTATATCTCTGATTTCCAAATCCCGTTCTGCATTCGAATTGTCATTCATTCGAATGTTATCCGAATCAAGATCAACAAATTTCGGAGCAGTAGACAACTTACGGATATGATTAGCATAAAGGTTATGCATAATCGTAAATAACCAGGCACGCAGGTCACTACCCTTACGCCATAAATGTATCCGACTCAAAGCTCGCTCCAGACAATCTTGCACCAGATCATCCGCTGCCATAATATCACCCCCCATTAATGCACGCGCATAGCGCCGCAAATGGGGAATAAAACTGGTCACCTGTTCAGAATATTTAGCCATTTAAGAGGCCAAAATAACCAACGTCAACACATCATTATCGGCCATTAAAAAGCGGCGCGGGTTTAGTGAAAACATAGTCTTGATTCTTGACAAGGGTATGGCAAGCGACGCATTCATTAGCAAAACTCTCATTTTTACCATATGCCTTTAAATCACGCCCGACCCAGCGCGCGTAACCCCAGCCACCCGTAGACTTATATTTAACCTCATCTTTGAGCATAAATTCTGCATGCACAAATTTCTTTGGCACAATGGCAGTCGGCCAATGTTTATCTTTTGCCTCTTTCCATACCACCTTACCCAACATTGCACCCTTGGGCCAAGGGTTTATATTACCGCTACGTGCAGCCTTTACCGCAATGGCATTACCAAAAATAACACGCAGGGTTTTATTATCAATTCGATGCGAACTACTAATTACTTGCCAGTTGATATAATCACTGGGAAAAGGAATACCATTGGGTGCCGCAGCAATTTCTTCAGCACCAACATGCGTATTACCGCCAAGCAAAAACATAATTGTCAGATATTTCATGAACTTATTCATTACCGCTCCTCAGTATAAAAATTAGAATTGATTACTCTCCTGCACTAACACCTGACAATGACAAATATTCCCAACATAGAAAAATAAAATCGATAGCGTGCTATAGCACGCTATCGATTTGGCAAAACCAGTGCCCGCCTCTACTCGACAACAGGGACACCATCCAGACTTACATTACCGTTGATAAAAAACCTGGTTTTCTCAACCTTAGATGCAAGACCAAATTGTTTCAAGTCCCGTTTATTACACACTCCATTGCCGTCAGCATCAGGTACAACATTGGGTGCATCATTAAAAACCCCATCTCTATTCAGATCTTTTGCAACAGCCACATAAATCGTTGACTTAGTATCTACGCCGAATAAAGGTGCACCTACAATCCAGGTATCCCATAATTCGGTTTCATCTTCCGAAAGATTTGTAACACCGGTAATATTAAAAAGATTTGCTAGATTCTGGCAGGACTTGGCGCCTATTGTTGTCGTACTCACCAGCACAATCAGGCCTGGAATCCGTTCATCCTGCCCTGGTGAAAAAGTGCCCGGCATAGGTGGGATGTTATTATGTCCACCAGGACCAGTCACCTGAAAACCGGGCTCACCTAAACCATTCACAGTAAAGCCGCTGCGAGCCAATGGAACATCATACTCTATCTCCAGGTCAACAAACCAACCACGCCCACCGATACCAACACGATGACCACGTTCCGGGGAAAACATCTCTATACTCACCGGGTATTTATTTTTAAATTTCTCTTTAGCAACAACCATTTCCGGTATTGATAAAGACATTAACGTCACTCCACCTAACAGACTGACGATAGACCGTTTAATATAACTCATCACATTTCTCCTTTGCCATTTTCCAATGAATATGACGTGAAAAATCTATTTTATTTTCACATCTCCAAGGTAAACACCTGACACATGAAGAAATTCCATACGACAATATTATTTTTTATTCAAACATGCTCATACCCTTTAGTTCTCACAAAATTGTCACAACTATTTTTATGAATTCTAACCAATAGCACTAATCAAGTGTTATGCTTTGGTTATGCAAACCTCTCCATCAACCGGATTACGTCGTCGCCTGACTCTAACGTTATTGGTGTTCTATGGTATCGGCACGATACTCGGTGCCGGTATCTACGTCTTGATAGGTCAGGTCGCAGGATCTGCTGGCATGTTAACGCCACTGGCATTTCTGCTCGCTTCACTATTGGCTGGATTTTCTGCCTTTTCCTATACCGAATTATCTACTCGTTACCCTAAAAGCGCCGGTGAAGCTGTTTATATCAAGGCTGGATTCAACAGCAATATACTAGCAACAATAGTAGGCTTCATGATTGTCGGCGCAGGCGTCGCATCAACCGCAACTTTGTTAAATGGTCTACTGGGTTATCTGGGTGAATTTTTTACATTTCAGAAACACATTGCCCTCATTATCATCGTAATAATGTTAACTGCCATCGTCATTTGGGGCATTGCTCAATCTGTCATCATAGCCTCGATCATGACCGTACTGGAAATAATTGGCTTACTGATCATTCTTTGGGTTACTCAAGACAGCTGGGGAGCGTTACCCGATCGATTACCTGAATTTTTTGCTCTGGGAAAAATCAGTAGTATAACAGCCGTTCTACTTGGGGCCTTTATTGCATTTTATGCATTTATCGGTTTCGAAGATATGGTAAACGTCGCGGAAGAAGTAAAAGACCCTTTAAAGAATTTACCGCGCGGGATTATAATCGCACTGGTTATCACTACGATACTCTATATCTTGATTGCAACAGCCAGCGTATTAACAGTCGATCCTGCGATGCTGGCAAAAAGTGACGCGCCTCTTGCCTTTTTATACCAAATAAAAACGGGACAGGATTCTTCATTCATTTCATTCATCAGCATTGCATCAATACTTAATGGAGCATTGGTGCAAATTATTATGGCGTCACGTATTCTTTATGGTATGAGCAACCAAAACTGGCTGCCAAAATATTTTTCGAAAGTAAATTCAACAACGGCCACACCAATCAATGCAATTGTTTCTGTTGCAGGTATTATTTTAATATTAGCGATTTTCCTGCCATTGCTAAGCCTGGCCAAGTTAACCAGCTTTATTACGCTGGGCATCTTTACGATAATTAATTTGGCGCTCTGGCGAATAAAACGACGCGACCCGGTATCACCTTCGATTAGCGTTCCCATGTGGGTTCCTGTCACAGGGTTTATTTTTAGTTTATTGTTTTTGGTTTATCAGACATTTGAATTCCTGAAGTAACTTTATACACCTGTATCACAGAGTTCTTTATGGCCTTGACACATAGAGTTGCCAGGGCCATACATTTTATAAATAATCAGAAAGAATAGTCAAATTCAGCTTTAAATCTGTCGGCGAACTCCTGCTCGGAGAATTGATAATTTTGCGTTCCATGTTGCGCTATTTTTATCGCACCCATCAAACCAGCAATGCGACCAGTTGTTTCCCAGTCCTTGCCATTCATCAAACCATACAACAAACCACCACGAAAGGCATCACCACAACCGGTTGGATCAACCAGTTGTTCGGCTTTTGCCGGTGGAATCTCGATACGTTTTGCTTCCGTATAAATATGAGATCCTTTGCCACCACGCGTAACAATCAACGCTTCAACTCGCTCGGCAATTTCATGCGGTGACAATCCAGTGCGTTCCTGCAATAACTGTGATTCATAATCATTGACTGTAATCCAGGTTGCCTGTTCGATAAACTTCAGCAAATCATCACCGTCAAACATCGGCATACCCTGACCCGGATCAAAAATAAAAGGAATACCCGCTTCTGCAAATTGCGTCGCGTGTTCTATCATACCTTCACGCCCATCGGGTGAGACAATACCCAGCGTTATATCACTCGCATCCTCAACACTATTTTCATGTGAAAACCCCATCGCTCCCGGATGAAACGCCGTAATCTGATTATCATCCATGTCGGTTGTAATATAGGCCTGAGCAGTATAACTCTCGTCTATCACCTTGACATGCTGGCGATCGATACTGCACCTGTCCATCCAATCAGCATAGGGTATAAAATCACTACCGACAGTCCCCATAGGTTTGGCTTTGCCACCCAGCAGTTGTAATCCATAAGCAATATTGCCGGCACAACCACCAAATTCACGACGCATATCTGGCACCATGAATGAAACATTCAATATATGGACCTTGTCAGGTAAAATATGATTTTTAAACTGATCATGAAAAACCATGATGGTATCGTAAGCGAATGAACCGCAGATCAGTGCTGACATTTTATTCTCCTAAGTAAAAATACATCGTCCATTAATGAACGATGTTAAATAATTTCATATTGATTTTCTATTTCAGAAATTTATTGTTACAGGTTTTCCCAGATGATCAAACCCCATACGACGACAAACAGTATCATCGCGATCAGGACAGCAGCCGAACCCGTATCTTTTGCCACACCAGAAAGCTCGTTCCATTCATCACCGTGACTATCAACAACAGCTTCTATGCTTGTATTGAGCAACTCAACAATCAACACCAGTAATACACTCGCAATAAGGACTGCGATTTCAAGCCCATTGTCACCCAACCAGAATGCACCTGGCACTAACATCAGAGCCAGGAATAATTCTTGTCGGAACGAGGCTTCATTCCTGAATGATGACAATAATCCTTGCCATGAATACCTGGCGGCATGCAGTATACGTACAAGCCCGGTTTTCCCTGGCTTCATAGTTCACCTAAATGATTAATATAAAGGCCTACAATTTACTCTGACTTCCAGGTCAAGTCCAGTTCACGAGCGGCTCGCACGTCATCAAGCCTGCGAACTGGTTGCGTATAGGGAGCCCCTTTTACGTATTCAGCATCATCTGTTGCTTCTTGCTCTATTTTCGCCATCACTTCCATAAAGGCATCCAGTGTGTCTTTATCTTCGGTTTCGGTAGGCTCGATTAACAGGCATTCAGGTACCAGTAACGGGAAATAAGTGGTTGGTGCATGAAAACCATAATCCAGTAATCGTTTGGCAAAATCCATGGTGTTAACCCCCAGTTCTTTTGCCTGACGTTTAAGGGTAATAATAAACTCATGTGTCGCACGTCGATCAGGGAACGCAAGATCAAAGCCTTTTTGCTTACTCAGCGCCAGCATGTAATTGGCATTCAAAGTTGAATATTCCGATACACGCACCATACCTTCGCGACCCAGAAGGCGTGCATATATGTAAGCCCGCAATAGAACACCGGCATTACCCATAAAACCAGAGAGACGACCTATTGTCTGCGGATTTTCTTTTTCTGTTACCCATGAATACTGCTCACCGTCATAGGCCACCATAGGCACAGGCAGAAAAGGTTTCAGGCGATCACTTACACCAACCGGCCCGGCGCCCGGCCCACCGCCACCATGGGGTGTTGAAAAAGTTTTATGCAAATTCATATGAATGACATCAAAACCCATATCGCCTGGACGAACTTTACCCAAAATAGCATTCAGGTTGGCGCCATCATAATACAACAGTCCACCAACGCCATGTACAACAGAGGCTATCTCTTCGATCTGACGTTCAAATACACCCAGCGTAGACGGATTGGTCAGCATCAAACCTGCGGTCTGCGGCCCAACAACTGCTTTCAGCGCATCCAGATCCACATCACCCTGGTCGTCGGTAGGGATTTCACGTACTTTATAACCACACATAACAGCAGACGCAGGATTAGTGCCATGCGCCGCATCCGGCACGAGCACTTCGGTGCGTTGATCATCGTTACGCGAATCATGATAGGCACGAATCATAGCCATGCCAGCAAACTCACCTTGTGCGCCCGCAGCTGGCGTCAACGACACCTCTTTCATGCCGGTTACGTCTTTAAGCATTTCCTGCAATTCATACATGCAAGATAAAAATCCCTGACTCATACTGTCTGGTGCAAACGGGTGACGTGCAAGAAACCCGGGCAACATTGACAAGCTATTACAAGCACGTGGATTGTATTTCATAGTACAGGAACCCAACGGGTAAAAATGCGTATCGATAGAAAAATTCTTTTTCGACAATCGTGTGTAATGGCGCACGGTTTGCATTTCTGACGTCTCTGCCAACACCGCGCGTTTTTTACGCTTTAATGCTTCGGGGATACCAGACAATTCAGCGCGGTCTAATGGCGCCTGTGATGGATTGGTTCGACCTGCTTTGGAATGCTCAAAAATCAACATACTTCTGTACCACTATTTTAATCAGTTATGATAATGCTTTCATTGCACTATCGTAATCAGGTTCCTGAGCTATCTCAGGCACCAACTCGTTATAAATTACTTTATTGCTCTCATCCAGAATAACGACAGCCCGTGCCGTCACACCCGCCAAGGGTCCGTCCGTAATCAATACCCCATAGTCCTTGGCAAAGTTTCTCGAACGCATCATTGACAACGAAGTAACATGACTCAATTTTTCTTCAATACAAAATCGACCAGATGCAAAAGGCAGATCTGCCGAGATGATTAAAACGGCGACATCATCACGTGAAGATAAAATCTCGTTAAAATGTTTGGTTGATGTTGCACAAACACCTGTATCAAGGCTCGGCACAATATTCAGCAATTTTTTCTTACCTGCATAATCGGCCAGATACCGATCGTTCAGCTCAGTATCCACCAGATGAAAGTCCGGGGCATCACTACCTACTGCAGGTAATTCACCATTCGTATTAATTGCATTTCCTTGTAAAGTAATCGTCGCCATGCTCTTTCTCCAGTTTAAGAACTTCTAAGTACTACCATTTAGGTTGTATTGGACACTTCACCGTTTAAAGTTTACTCATGATACGTTGCAAATGATTAGCGTACGTTTCGATGTCTTCGTCGTTACGCATTTCAGTAGCACACACCAGTAAACAATTTTCCAATTCAGGGTAATCTTCCTGCAGGGCAAAACCGGGCAGTAGGTTCTGTGCGTGTAATGCTCGCATCACTTCTGCTAATGGCGCTGACAGCTGTATAACGACCTCATGAAAATACGCATTATTAAAAACAGCTTCAACACCATCAATGGCTGTTAATTTTTCTACCAGCTTGCGCGTATTGTCATGGCTGGCCAGTGCGACCCGCTCTAATCCATCTGCACCCAGCAAAGCCATATGAATTGTTGAGGCTGTGATCATCAAACCCTGGTTAGTACAAATATTTGATGTCGCCTTGGAACGACGTATATGCTGCTCTCGCGCCTGCAAGGTCAGTGTAAAGCCAGGTTTGCCTTCCAGGTCAACTGTGCGACCAATAATACGCCCGGGCATTTGCCTGACAAGGGCTTGCTTACAACACATAAAGCCGTAGAACGGTCCACCAGACGACATCGGGATACCCAAAGGTTGACCTTCACCACAAGCGATGTCAGCGCCATCATTGCCCCAATCACCTGGTGGTGCCAGAACCGCAAGCGCAATCGGATTCACGACACCAATCACAAGCGACTTATGCCTGTGAGCCCAATCGGTTAAAACATTTACATCTTCGAGCCCACCAAAGAAATTTGGCTGCGGTATAATCAGTGCTGCAAAGTCACCCGGCTCGGCTGGCAAACTGGCAGGATCAATACAGCCACTGCTTTGATCATAGTTGATCACTTCAAATGTAATACCCTGATTACGCACAATCGCCTCAGCTGTCTTGCGGTAATTCGGATGAACATTGGCAGGCATCAATATACGTTTGGATTTTGATTTACGATTCGCACGAACTGCCATGAGTATCGCTTCTGCTAAAGCCGAGGCCCCGTCATACAGGGACGCATTGGAAACATCCAGCGCATTCAGGTTAGCCATCATGGTTTGATATTCATATAACAGTTGCAGAGTACCCTGGCTGGCTTCAGCTTGATATGGCGTGTAAGCGGTATAATACTCACCACGTGTGGTAATTTGCCATACAGCAGCCGGGATATGATGATCATAAGCGCCAGCCCCCATAAAACAGAGCGGCTGTCCATCTTTAGCCGCGCGCTCATGCATCAAGCGGTTCACATCCATTTCGCTGGCCTGGGTCGGCACACCCTCCAGACTTTTATGGCGCAATGATTGCGGAATCTCATCAAATAAATCTTCAATATCCTGAACACCAATAGTGTCCAGCATTTGCCTGACTTCTTCCTCAGTATGGGGAATATATGGCATAACTTACCTCTTAATGATCTTCTGCTTCAACATGGTCAGCATAGGCTGATGCATCCATGAGCTGATCCAGGTCAGCACGATCAGCAAGTTTGATTCGCATAATCCAGCCTTCTCCATAAGGATCACTATTTACCATTTCCGGAGCATCAGTTAAGGCATCGTTGCTCGCGACAATAGTGCCACTTACGGGGCTATAAATATCGGATGCTGCTTTCACCGATTCAACCACGGCACAGGCATCTTCAACTTCTACATCACTATCGACTTCAGGCACCTCAACATAAACCATGTCGCCCAGCAAATCCTGAGCGTGTTCGGTTACGCCTATCACCACTGTTCCGTCATCCTCGATCTTCACCCATTCATGTGACTTGCTGTACTTCAGCTCTCCAGGTATCTCACTCATATCATTCTCCTGTTTATTTCAATTATTTTTTCAGCAACCCGCATCAAACGCCATCAGGCAGACACGATTGACCATTCCTGACAAATGGCGCCTTCACCACTCTCGCGGATAAAAGACGTCCCCTCATTTCAATGGCACATTCAGATTCAGTAGCCGCTGGCACACGAGCAAATGCGATCGCTTTACCCAATGTTGGTGAAAAACTGCCGCTAGTAATTTCCCCTTCACCCACACCTGCAACAACCACCTTCTGGTGATTTCTAAGCACACCTTTATCTTGCAGTACCAGACCAACCAGTTTTTGTGCTGGTTTTTGCTCACGCAAAACCTCAAGGCTTTTGCGACCAATAAAATCTCTATCAGCCGGCTCCCAGGCAACCGTCCAGTTCAAACCCGCTTCAAGCGGACTGATCTCTTCATCCATATCAGTGCCATATAAATTCATACCGGCCTCAAGCCGCAACGTATCACGCGCTCCCAATCCAATCGGCTCAACACCAACTTCACTCAGACCATTCCAGAATGTTTCCGCCTGTGCTGCTGGTAATACAATTTCAAACCCATCTTCACCAGTATAACCGGTACGGCCAATAAAATAGTCACCCAACTCAATGGCGAAAAAAACACCCAGATCATCAAGTGGCTTTGAAACATCTTCACCCAGCACCTGTTTAACTTTTGCGACTGCATTAGGGCCTTGCACTGCAATCATCGCCAGCTCAGGGCGTTCACTGACCTGGACATCAAATGATGCTGCCTGTTTTGTTATCCAGGCCAGGTCTTTTTCTCGCGTGGATGAGTTTACTACCATACGAAACCAGTTATTGTTCATGTAATAAACAATCAGGTCATCAATCACACCACCTTCCGGATTCAGCATGCAACTATAAATAGCCTTGCCTTCCTGCTTGAGCCTTGCCACATCATTAGCCAGAAGTTTGCGTAAAAAATCCACTACCCCCGGGCCATTCAGATCGACCACCGTCATATGCGATACATCAAACATACCGGCATCTTCCCGAACCTGATGATGCTCTTCGATTTGTGAGCCATAATGGATAGGCATATCCCAGCCAGCAAAATCGACTATTTTCGCACCCATTTCGACATGCGCATTATATAAAGGTGTTCTGTTTCCCATAATTCTGGATCCCGTTATAAATTAATAGCTAAAACGAAAAAAGGGGCGGCAACAGGCTCACTACCTGTTGCCGCCCCTCTGTCCCATAACCTGAAAGATTGAGAATCAGTTTACACAAAACTGTCTCTGCCCCGTCGGTGGATCACTATGGTGATCACTCTCCAGAATCAACATAACTTAATGGTCCCTTTGCCTGAGCGTTTCCGAGCGGTGTTGCGCCTTCGGCTTTCAGCTTAATTTCAGCTGAATATCTCCCAAAAAGTCGTTAAATTGAGCTGCAAATATACCCGCGAAATAGCCTAAATCCAAGTGGATTTTTAAGTGCTTGATATACCTCTAAATCTTGACGAGGAATTTTGGGTACAGCGGTACAAGATCTCATTGTGACGGAGATATATTGTTTTTCAAACTCGGCCGTATTCGATACATTAAGATAATGTAAATCAATATATTTAATTGTCTTTTGGGTTGTTTTTGGTTCAAAGGGCCGGGGCTCGTCCCGGCGGCCAAGTCAATTGCACGTGCTCTAGCCCATCGCGGGCTCCGCAGTACTAGTACATCGTGTACGTCGTCTTTACGTGCTCAAAGAAAGAGCACCCGACGACTTGCCCCTCATTTTCAATGAGGGGTTCCCTGCGTTTCTCTCTAAAACCGGCAGTCACCTTCATTGAAGAAACATGATGTTTATCCGTTAACGAACCAAAGCAATCAAATGCTTTGAAAGGAACACCAGCATGATTATATCGGCGTATATAATGACGTGGAGTTCCTAGATAGCAACAACGGTAAAAGCGCAGCAGTTATGCAGTGAAACTGATTATTATTCAGAACTGACTATTAAACGTACCATCATATTGGGAAAACCCACAACGCGAGCGAGCGCAGCATTTTGCTGATTTTTTGCCAGCGATTTCCCGACAGTGACACTGCACTCGACAAGCTGTTCGGCACCCTGCTCCAATATGAAATGATCAGGTTTAAAGCTTACTGGAATACGCTTCTTTGTTTTGCCGTCCTCACTGACAAAATCGGAAATCTCAAAACTGACATCAACATTACTGCCCTGATTATTGGCGATCAAAAAGGATTGTGATTGTTTTTTACCTTCTTTCGCGCTGAAGTGAAGTTCAGTCTGAGCAGCCGTTTCCTGAGCTCGCGCAGTTACGGTTTCATCCATAGGAGCCCGCGATGATTTCGAAGACATTCCAGAGGTTTGTTTCAGCACAGAATCAACTAAATCATTGGTGAGGTCCAAACTTGCGGTCATCAGACCAGTATAGTATTCAAGATTACATTGCATGATTTTTTGCATGTATTCTGTGCCTTTTGTCTGCGCATACTGCGTATAATCCTTTTGCATATCGTCAGTAGAGTTGCAGCTTTCTGTGAATCCGGATAGTGACTTGGCATAGCGCTCCCATGCACACGTACCTTCGTTCATAAAATGCTTGCCCAGCTTCTGTATTTGATCAATATATTCTTTGTTATCCACGTTGCTATCCTTCTAACGTTTATACATGTATTTAAAATGCTGATGTCAGGACTTGGTTTTTGCACCCGTTGTATGGGTACTCGCTGTATTATCTGTTTTTTTTGGTTTAGTGCCAGCTACACGGTGGCGGACAGGCTCAAAGCAAAGTTCCTCACACTGGAAATGGTCATGCCAGTTATGGGCGACAAGCCGTCGAGGGATCTCGCCATGTTCAACCTCACAATGCGGTTTTAGATTACGGCGCACAGTCATGCGTAAGCGTACACATTGTTCATAACGACCACGTACCTTTACCTGGGTTTCATACAGATCGCCAGGATCGAAGCCGTTGCCAACAACGACTGAGACAGACGTTGTTTGCGTAGCACCAGGTGCGAGATTAAATGAATCTGGTGACAATTGTGGCTTTGTACCGCTATCGTCAGTTTTGCTACGGAAATTGTCGGCCTTTAATTTAAAGTTGACCGCATCTTTACCGGTGTTGACAATATTAATAGCGCCAGAAATCTTGCCGCCTTCACAGGCATCCCACTCCATATCACAGACACAATATGGCGGACATTCCGTCTCTGGTATCTCACAGCTCTTCTTGGCCATTTCGGTCAGATTGGGCAGTGTTTCTGAAAGACCTTTGAAGTATGCATCGAGTAGTGGCTGCCCCAGACGCATCGAGCTAACCATTATTTCATTAGAAAACCGATACCATCTAGATAATGCGGTACGCATATCGCTTGTGGCATTGGATAGCAGCTGTTCTGTTTTCGTCTCCATAACATGCTCCTTGATAGCAATGCATAATCCATTGACTGTATCTGCTACTAAACCTAGCCGCGCTTATATACATCCAACTGAATGTTCGCTGAATACAGGTCTAGATCTGCAATATAATGCATATTGTTCTGAATGTTGTCGGGTAGACTGATAGTGGCCCCTACTGTAGTCGTTTCTCCCGGTTTAATTGTAACTTTTTCAAATGAGACCTTGGCAGAGCCAGGATACGTATTCGCTACATTACACAGTATCTCGGCGACAGCGTCATGATTTTCAGCATTACTGACACCATCGCAAGCATCACGTAACAAATGAATGATATCGGTTTCCATACCCTGTTGTGATTTCAGTGTGACAGGCCAGTCACCATCGATAGAAACTGCTGTATTACCAATATTGCTGAATTCAAAATCGCGTTTGAAAACATTTTTACTACTCACGTTCAATAAAATGGTATCGGGCTCTACTTCCAGCTCAATATTTTCGGTGATAAGAATTTGTGCAGGTAACTTTTTATCACCCACTTGTATTGTCGCTTCATAAGAGCCAGGCGGGGTGGATGGGTCAATCGGAACATTGAAAGATATTTTGCCACATTCATTTGGATAAAGCTTACCAAACAAACGAGCCTCACTCAGTGGTTCCAGTGACTTGTTGCGAAGCTTAGGTGCCTTAATGGGCATGGATTTCAAAGTTACTTTGGAGTCGGTTTCATTCTGCAAATCCAGAGACCCCTGTAAATACCCATCAATACTACGAATCATAATTGGCTTTTGATGTTCACCCAAGAGTTTTAAACCGGAAAATGTCGTATTAGTGCCCATAGCGATCTCCTAGCGGCAGATTTCCATGCGTCTTGGAATATATTTTTCGGTTATTACCTGGCTTTCTCCACACAGGGAAAAATTAAGAACCTCTACGCCAAAAATAGACACACCCAATTGGTAGTGTGAAGGCACGTGAGCCCGGGTGTCAGGTATCTCCTTGATGGCAACATCCAGTGTGGATCTGGTATCAGCCTCTATAATGATTTTGGGTATATTGGTAATATTGACGTTGGAATCGATTGGGTCGAAGCGAAGGATCGGTATATTGGTGACAGCGAGTGAAACAGGCGCTATTTCCTTTACCCTAACGTTATCGAGGTCTGCATCAACACTCACAGATAGGGGATCCCCCCCCCAGTTCTTGGCTTTATGCTTGAAAGTATATGCCATTCTCGCCTCCAGCGTAGAATTGAGCCTAACATCTAAAAAATGGTAGGCACTTTTTCGAACATGCGCTACAAAGATAGTTATTTTGCATACATCAAGCGAATTACATATGCGTGTCTGGCAACGAGAAAAACAGTTATGTTGGTATCACAATGCTGCTTTTATGATCTCGATTTAGATTAAAGTTAAGCACACAATTTTTATTATGTAAAGCTAATGAATTTATGCCTATTGGAATAGATTCGACGAGTGATTAGCCGCCTTTAACAGGCGCTGCTTCTTTCTTATCGTATGTTAATTTGAGCATCATCGGCTGGATAAGCAGTCAATGCTTATTAGATGAAGATGTCAGATGAATGCGAGAAGTCACTTGCACGCTTTCACGATTGTCAGTAGATTAGTTAATAATTCTTTGACGTATATTCATAGCAATGCGCTTTTAGCGCCGCTTTACAATATACCGAGAAGCATGGCGACATGGTTGAAATAAGGGTTATTACGAGCATGGCAGCAAGGGAAACACAATCCGGCAAAAAAAAGAAAAATCAGGCGAGCCATTCAGGAACTGCTGCTAGCACCAGGAAAAAGAAGTCACCTGCAAAAAAGAAATCACCCACAAAAAAAAAGAAGTTGCTGACAAAGAAGAAGGTGACCAAGGCAAAGGCGTATCCAAAAACGAGTTCTAAATCCAGTACAGCAAAAAAATCCACAGCAAAGAATAAATCCGTCAGTCAAAAGAAAACCACAAGCAGCAAAGCAACAAACAAAAAAACGTCTGTTAAAAAATCCCCGGTAAAACGTCAAACCGTGACACAGACTCTATCGGATACACGCGCCACGAAAAAAAAGAAACTGTCTAAAAAAACATCTGACGACCGCACTAAACCCACAGAAGTCAAAGCAAGCGAAAAACCGTCGACAGGAAAAATGCCGGCATTTGTTACTGTGCTTTCAGGTGATGATAAATTTACTCTGCTCGATGAAGTTTTAACTAGATCGCAATTCTGGTTTTCCCTGGAACAGGCAAAGTTTAGTGCAAGATTAGAACAGGATGACTTTAAAATTCTGATCAAACCGGATTTTAATGCTTGCGAGCTGACCGGCTCACTAGCCACCGATCCCGCGCTGGTTGAACACCTGATTGATGAATTACATAATCGCGGTTACACACAGCTTGTAGTGGGTGATACTGCTAATAACATGGATATATGGCTGGAAAATCGGGATGTGCAAATTCTCGCGGATATGCTTGGCTACCAGTTCGTGACGCCTGCGGGCAGGGACTACGATATTATCGATCTAGCTGAGGAGACTGTTGCGGGTCCCTTCGGTGAAGGCAGTATTTTACAAGGTAGTGAAATATCGCAATACTGGAACGACGCGAATTTTGTTATCGTATTTGCTAAAAATAAGACAGATGATGAAAACGCATACAGCCTATGTCTTGAAAATCTATTCTCAGCCTTACCGCTCCGTGATAAGGACTATCATTACAAATACAGACTCGGTAGCAATGAAGTACTTGCAGAATTGCTGCAAACAATCCGGATCGATTTCAATATTATCGATGCCTATACCAGCAACCATGGTAACGCTGGTTCGCGTGTGGCACGCCCGATTGAAACACAAACCATTATCGCCGGCCAACATCTCTTACTGACAGATCATGTAGCTGCACTCAAAATGGGACTTGATCCGAATACATCACAAAACCACGAATTTGTGCTCCATAGTCTCGGCATACCTGCAAACTATCACATTGATGGCGCTATGACTCCATACAGCAACTGGATCAATGTACAACCTGTTATGCTGGAGGCGGTCAGAAAACGCATGTTATGGCCCGGCCTCAACCAAATCTTAACCCCCTGGTTGCAAACAGTGGATGAAGAGTCTTTTCCTTTCAAGGATCCAATCAATGAGCAGATAAATCGTCTGCTGAGTCATTACAGTGCTAAAGCAGACGATAATCCAAACGTATTTTGGAGCCTGGTGGTTGTCAATCACCTGCTAGGGTTTTTATACCAGAGTGTTCAGGCATACCAGATCATGTATTCAAAGGATAGTTTGTACCAGAAAGAAGTCGCCTTAAACATCAATCCGGATGATTATAGTTTACAGGATTTTAATGACATTCCTGCCTACCTGGAACAGCTTCAACGACAGACACTAGAATTAAAAGCCGATGCCAATGGCTTACGTTGGACCTATCATAGCGATGGATCGGTACTATTTGAATTCTCCCGTACCATACCCGTTGATTTCGATGACTTTATCAACAAGGTAGATATCAGAAAAAGCATACAATATATGAATGATTACATCGGCGGCGTCATTATTCCGGTAGACACTGACAAACAGGGACGTGTTACCCGGCAGCTGGAACGCAACCTGTATTTACCACAGCCGAATTATCTAGTGTTATATCAAGGCCTGAATATCGATGTCAGCAAACTCGAATTAATTCATTATGACGATAATCAACAGAAAATGTACTGGCGTACCGTCAAGAGTGAAAACAACTCAGCAAGTTATGATGATGGTACGGTCAGCTTTAATCGCCAGGACAATGGCGAGACAGAAATCAGTATTTTCGGCAGGCAACAATTCACTTTACCTTTGTTCTGGCAGTTAGTGAATCTGGACAACTACCCTGCTTTGAAAGACATACTTTTTACACACGCCTATACCACTTTCTTTACCACAACAATGGCGAATTTCGAGGCTGTCTACGAGGGTCGTGAAGTCCGTATCGGCAAACAATGGCATAAACATGCAGGGCAAACAGGATTTGAGGAAGAAATCACTTCGCCGTCTGACAAGATGCTTTCATTGCTGACAAGCACACAGGATTATATTCAACGAAATATGCCTGAAAAAGGTGAGTTCATTACGCGTTTGCTGACGAGTAACAAACCTCAGCCGGACTATGTCGATGAAGATGGTTTTGCCCATTTTAAACCGGATGTAAAAAATGATAGCAGCACAGTAACAGAACAGACAGAAGGAGCTGAAATACAAAGCTTGCTTGCCTCAGGAAAGTCTTTGACAGCAGATTTCTGGAAAGACCTGTATCAGGCAATAAAGAAGGATAGTGGTGTTTATAATGGCTAAGGCTCTGGTTACAGGTGCAAACGGACTAATTGGTGCCAACTTAGTTCGTGAACTACTACGAGACGGTTATGAAGTGCGTGCACTGGTACGAACCTCCAGTGATATACGCAGCCTCGAGGGCCTGGATATAGACCTTGCCCATGGTGATGTACTTGAACCAGATACCCTGATCAAGGCTGCCGAAGGTTGTGATATTGCCTATCACACGGCAGCCGTATTTACCTACTGGGGCGACCAGGCCAAACTTGAAAGATTAGCAGTGGAAGGGACTCGAAACGTAATTGATGCAGCTCACCGGGCAGGCATACCACGTATAATTGTGACATCATCGTCGGTCGTATTTGGATCATCCAACAGGCCACTGATACGTAACGAACAACACAGCCTCGATGATCACGAAAGCGCACATTATATCTTTACCAAAGATGCTCAGGAACGTTCTGCATTTGAATATGCAGACCGTGTCGGTATAGAACTGCTTGCAGTTTGCCCGACAATGAGCGTGGGGCCGCATGGCTACCGGCTGGGACCCAGTAACGGATCGATTGTAGCCTATCTTGCCGATTCCTTGAGAGCGACTTTTCCGGGCGGATGTAATGTTGTATCAGTAAAGGATGTAGCCAGGGGACATATTATAGTTGGCGAAAAAGGTAATGCCGGTGAAAGGTATTGTCTGGGTTCGGAAAATCTGGAATGGTCCGAAATACATAGGATTGTTTCCAACTTATGCGGTTTACCTGAACCCTATTGGAAAGCCAATCACACGATTTCATACCTGGCAGCAAGTGCATATGAGCTATCCGCCAAACTGACACACAAGTCACCGTTAACAACACGCACCCAGGCGCGGATGGTGGGTCGCTATTACTGGTACGAACATAAAAAGGCAGCTGCACTGGGCTATGATCCACGCCCGGCACGTGTAGCCCTCGCTGAAGCAGTATCCTGGCTGAGCAGCAGTCAACATATCTCCCGACAGGTGCGAACGACCCTGAGACTATCGAGAGAGGTATACCAGGCACGTAAGACACTGGAAATAGAAGAAATGCGAATTGGAGAAAGAAGATGAAGACATTCAAAAGCGTAATTTTGGTGAAATACCCCCAGGATTTGGTTTGGCAGTCAATACGTGACCGACTATCAGAAATGGTCCCGTACCTGGATGATGTAGCGAACATTACACAGGAACATCGCAAGGAAGACGACGACGGCTCTCTCCATCTGACCAATATCTGGAAAGCCGATGCCAAGATACCTGCAATGCTTCATTCTATTATTGACCCGGACTCCATAAGCTGGACAGACCGCGCCCAATGGATAGAGGAAAAAAATGCTTGTCATTGGGCGATAGAACCACATTTTTTTCCGGATCGTACACGTTGTAGCGGCATAACATATTATGAGCCAGCCATCGGTGGACGTGGAACACGCATCACATTTACTGGCGAGCTTGAGGTTAATGCCAAAAATATACCTGGTTTGCCCGGTATTGTAGAATCCACTGCGACCAAAACAATCGAATCTCTAGTGACGACACTGATCCCTAAAAACTTTCGTAAAGTGACAGCTGCATTATCAGTCCTGCTGGATAACTAATATAGTTTTTTAGATGGAATGGCAGAATACAGTATCTAGTGACTGATCAGGTGGCCGTGGTGGAAACCAAGCCTCGGATCGGCCATTTTTCCTATGTAGGGTACGTAGTTTTGCAAGTCTGGCATTTGTACGCGCAGACGCACTTCGTTTGACGGATAATCATAAATAGTGATGTGGTTCAATCCACGGTTGGCTGTGAACAACAATGACTGGTCTTCAGATAACTGGCATGCATAGATCGAGTCCAGCAGTGAAAAGCGACTCACGCGCATAGCACCAAACAAATGCCGGTTACTGGTGAATAACCCGCCACGCGCCAATATATCGTAGACCTGTGTCGAGACCTCGCGAGGATGTTGCAGCATAGTATTGATGTCTGGTTTTTCGTCAATAATTCTAAATTTTGCAAACGACTCCAGATCGATACAAATGATAGTCTGGCTGCCACCATTACAAAATATCAGTTCCTGGTCTGATACTACCATGTCTGAATTGATGTGTGCGGGCGTCTCTCGACTGGTAGCCCAGTGGCGCAGTATTTGTTTGTTCTCGGCATCGATTTCGAATGCATACTCTTTCAAAAATGCCATTGCCCACTCATGGTAGTCAACATAGTCCTGTGGAAGCACACGGAAACTCGCGGCATAAAACAGGTCTTTTTCGGGATGGGTAACAACATGCCAGCAGGTAGCTGGCAATTCCAGGCGAGTGGCTTCACAAGTTTGCATATCCCAGATTCCGACTTCGCGTGCCTCACCCTGTCGATCCAGCTTAGGATTATCCATCGAGCCATAGCAAATATAGCGACCGGAAGCGGTTAACTTCATCGCGTGCGGAAGCTTGAGTTTATGTGGTCCAAGGCGTTTACCCTGAGACAGATTATTTAGATCGAACTGGTAGAAATAATCGCCAACGGCTGCAATAAATTCATGATTATTAAGCCAGACCAGGTGCGTGCTGCCACGCAAAGAGGTGTCATTAGGCTCAAATCGCAGTGTTGATATCCGATCGATTTCTTCAAGATTATGCGCGTCATAAAATAACAGGTGCTGGCCAGCATTTCCGAGAAAACCTACTGTACCGGCCGGATTAACCGTTACCCAATGTCCTCCAGCGATGCCATCATAATATTCAATCTTATAGGCATAGGAATTGTCCTGCGGATCGAACATAAAACGGCAGACACCCGCCATGCCTTCAAGTCCATTTATGCCATTACCATCGAGGGCGATATGAAATGAATAGGGGTAATCCTTCATGCATCCTTCATTTGTTATTTATTTCCGTGACTGCTTGCATCTACGTTAAATAGAACTCGTACAGTATTAGTTGTTAGTCAATGATTTGCTTGCCTACGAATTTAGTGTATCACGCAGATGACATCGCACCAAGATACATATGGGAGCCTATAAGTCGCTGGAACTGTTTTATGTAAATAATGATTTAACACATGTATCAAACATTCGATTATGTTTTTTATTATCACTGTAATGTCTAGAAGGACGCGCTATTAAGAACGGCCATATAAAAACGGTCGATGGACTATTTACTTATTTGACAGTCACCAGGATCTTAGCTACATTTATTATAGAAATATAAAATTGATAGTTGATTAAAACAATGAGTGAATGATCACTTCACTAAATAGGAAGATCACGCACAGTATGGATACTCAATCAACAAGACCTCAAATACCATTTTCAAATTCTGCTGTACTCGGTCGTCTGCGTGAGCTGTTTGATCGTTGGAATCACAAGGAAATAGAATACGTACGCAAAGCAGTTCACAGTACACGCAGACCATTCATCAGGAAGTTTTCCATTCTTGTTAGTACACTGAGTAATGGCTGGCTGTATGCCGGTATTGTATTAATCATCATAGCCAACCTGGGCCTTTCTTCATGGCCTATACTCCTATGTGGCGGAATGGCTGCGCTTCTCAGTCACTGCATTTATCCTGTGATTAAAAATTGTCTGGCCCGTATCCGGCCCTGTGAATATGATAATTCTATAAAACTGTCCATTAAGGTACTGGATGAATATTCCTGCCCCAGCGGTCATGTTATGACGGCTATGTCCGTGAGCATCCCACTTGCGTTTGCAATGCCTTCTTTTATCCCGCTGATTGTATTTTCATGTCTGTTGATCTCCTGGTCCAGAATATCACTTGGCCATCACTATCCCAGTGATTTGTTACTGGGTGCATTGTTGGGCTGTACTGTTTCAATACCGATTAGCATCCCGCTTATTTAATTGATAGTGAATGAGTGATTTGTATACAGCTGTTCTGTCCTCCGGATTCATCACTCACTAGCGAAGAACCAGTAACAATATATTGCTGTTACCCGATCATCTATAATGACATTCGGGTTTGCTTCTTTTAGATATGCCATATCATTTTCCATATAGCTGTACAGAAAAACTGTGAATAGGCGAATGTTCCTATGGTATCAGCTATACAAAAAAAACTGTTCGACTTAAACCTAAATTTAGCCGAGATCAAATGCCAGTCATATAAAAATAATTAAGAAAATGCTCGCACGCTGAATTTTCACTGACTTGCCTTTTCACCACGCATCATAAACCAGATAACAGGCAACGTACCAATAACAATCATCAATCCCGCCGGTGCCGCCAGTTCCAGCATTTCTTCACTGGCCTCAATCCAGATACGCACTGGCAAGGTATCAAAACCGACCGGGCGCAATAACAACGTTGCAGGTAATTCTTTCAGTGCATCAATGAACACCAGCACCCACGCACTCACCATGCCACCTTTTATCACAGGCAAAACAACTCTGAATAAGTTCTGTAACGGACTTGCACCCAATACTCTACCGGCCTGTTCAATACTCGGTGTTAATTGTTGCAATGCAGCCTCCTGAGACTGTACAGCGAGTGGTAAAAATCGTATGACCAATGCAATCATGAGTGCGGCCAGTGTCCCGTACAAAGGTGATACCCATGCGATAATAAAGCTCAATATACCCAGTGCAATGACGGGACCGGGTAAAACAAAACCAACACTCGACATATGTACACAAGCCATACTGTAACGACTGTGCTTACGAGCGTGATATAACGCAACAGGGAGTGCTGCCACTAATGCCAACGTGGCAACAATAGCAGATACAAACAATGAATTACTCGCATACCCCCAAAAACGGGCGTCAATCAAATCAGCGGAATAAGCCTCCCATGACCAGACCAACATCCAGATCAAGGGTAACGCAAAAGAAAAACAGACAATCAAACCCAGCCAGCACCAGATAAGTATCTGCTGTAATGGCGTCGCTGTTTTCAGCACACTACGTGACCGTTGACCTGTGGCGTAATAACGCTGACGCGACCTGAACACCCGCTCCACCATTAAAAATGTGAGGCTCAGTATGACAAGCACCAGACTCAGACCTGCTGCTGTTTGATAATCAAACCGGCCAGTCATTTGCATGTAAATACTCAAGGTAAAAGTTTGAAACTGCAACATGCTCACGGCGCCAAAATCAGACAATACATGCAATACCACAACGGCCAGACCAGCAGCAATAGCAGGCCTTAACAATGGCAGATTGACACGCCAGAATACTTCTAATGAGCTGGCACCCTGCATTCTTGCAGCCTCTTCCAGGCTACGATTTGCACTCAATAACGCCATCCGTACCAGTAAAAAAACGTAGGAAAAACCTGCCAGTGACAGTATCAACGCGACGCCATAAATATTATATAAATCAGGTATTGGAACTGAATTATTAAATAGTGAATGCCAGGCAAACCCTAACCAGCCATCTGGCTCAAGCAAGGTTGTATAAATGTGAGCAAATACATACGTCGGGATTGTCAGCGGTAATACCATCAACCATACAGCAAAGGTACGTCCTTTAAATTCACGACGCACAATCAACCAGGCCGCACTCACACCCAAAACAAAACAGCCAATGGCAACCAGCACGGCTAATGACAAAGTATTCGCCAACAACCCTGGCAAACGGTTACTCCACAATCCATTCCAGCGTTCTGCACCCAGACCTAAGCTATTATACAAAACAAAAATAAGCGGTACGGCGGCAAACAATACGATGACGGATGCGAGCGTTGGCAAACTCAGTGCTCTAAAACCAAATGTCTTTAAAAACTGCATGGTTTACCTGATTCTACAAACAATTCAGGGTGAGATGCATTGCTGCATCTCACCCTGCGTACGATGATTAATAGTTGCTTTATGGCATGCCTGCCTTATCAATCAGTCCTATTGTTGCAACTCTTCCATTACCCAGTGCACTCATTTCTACATCAGCCACTTTGTAGCTACCACTGACAGGAATCTGCTTGGCTGCTGCCACACCGACTCGTGTCGGATACTCACGATTAACTTCTGCAAAAATTGTCTGCCCTTCTTCTGACACGAGGTAATCAATAAATTTCATCGCCAGTGCCTTTTTCTGTGAATGTTTAATTACACCAATACCGGCAACATTCCAGGCTACACCCATACCTTTCTCACCCTGATCAGGAATCAGTATACTAATAGGTGCATCAGGATTTTTATCAAGATGACGGTAAATATAATAGTGATTTACCAAACCAATGTCTTTTTTACCCAAGGCAACATCACGAACGACCTTGCTATGTTTATTATAAACCTTTCCTTCTGAATTTCGTTTCAATCCTTCTAACCAGGCCAACGTCTTATCATCACCAATGGTTTTTTGATAAACCGTTACACCTGCAATAAAACTGCCGTTAGCGCTATGCGTAATGCCCAGGCGACCTTTCAATCGCGGGTCTGCAAGGTCTAATACGGATTTTACAAAACCAAGTTGATTCATTTTATTTTTATTAACAACCAGAACCCGTGCGCGTGCTGACAATCCTACCCAGGTATTGTCCTGAGCACGGTAATTAGCAGGAATCTTGACGACAGTCTCTTTAGGCAGTTTCGCCAGAAGCTGCATGTTGGAAGCAACCTGCAAACTACCTGCATCATTACTCAGAAAAAGGTCAGCACTGGTTTTGGACTGTTCGATTTTTAGTTTATTAATCAACAATGCAGATTTGGCATTATGGACAATAACCTTGATACCCGTTTTTTTCTCAAATGCCTGAATCACTGGACGAACAAACTTATCACTACGACCCGAATATACAACAAGCTCATCAGTGGCTTGCACAGCAACCGATTGAACCATTAATGACAAAATTAACAAAACAGCGTGCCAGAGTTTCATTACCTTACCTCTATGTAATTAAATTTTGAATTTTTGACGAACTTAATCATAGTGCTAATGATAATGATTCTCATTAATAATTGCAAGTATTAATTAATACATTATAATTTACTTATTCATATTAATTACACGCCCGATCGTCAGGCCTTGCACCATAATCGAGAATATAACCACACAATAAGTAACTGTTAATATCAGGTCACGTTCTTGCCCTGCAGGTAATGACAGCGCCAGTGCGACCGAAATGCCTCCACGCAAACCTCCCCAGGTTAATATCGTAATAACCCTCGGACTAAACTCGCGAAAATAACGCATAATGCTAACCGGCAAACCCACAGCGACAAATCGTGTGATGAGCACGATGGGTATTAATAATAATCCGGCTAAAAGATAATCAGTCCGCAGACTGATTACCATGATCTCGAGTCCAATCATGACAAATAAAACCGCATTAAGAATTTCATCAATTAATTCCCAGAATGTATCGACATGTCCACGAGTTTCATCTGACATGGCCAACAGTCGCCCATGGTTTCCTATCATGAGGCCAGCGACCACAATGGCAATTGGTGCAGAAACATGAATTGCTTCTGCCAGCGCATACCCACCCATCACCAACCCAAGCGTGGTTAATATTTCCACCTGATATTGATTGACCGACCGCAACATGTAGAATGCAATCGCACCGATAGTCAGACCAAACAAAATGCCGCCAATCGCTTCAATAACGAACAATATCATTGCATCGGAAATATCCAGTTCACCACCGCCCGTTATCAGTCCCAAAATCACCAGAAATATGACGACGCCCACACCATCATTGAATAACGATTCACCCGTAATTTTTGTCTCCAGCGTTTTAGACACGCCGACTTTCTTTAAAATACCCAGCACTGCAATTGGGTCAGTGGGGGAAATGAGAGAACCCAGCAGTAAACAATATAAAAACGAGATATCAAAACCCATCTTCGCAAATAACCACCAGGTTACCAGGCCGATAATAATAGTTGATAACACAACACCGACTGTTGCCAGTAGCAGAATCACCCATTTTTGTTGCGCCAGGTCATTCAGGTTAACGTGCAAGGCACCTGCAAATAACAGAAAACCCAACATGCCATGCAACAAAGCATCATCGAAAGCGAAACCATGGACAATGGGTTCAGCATACCTCGCCAGATCAAAACCAAATTGATCGAGTAACAAAACGATAATCGACAGGCACAAGGCCATCAACATCAGACCAATGGTGCTGGGCAATCGGAAGAAACGAAAATTGATATAGCTGAATACGGCAGATATTGATATAAGTATGGCCAGGATTTCGCTCAGACTCATGACATCGGTTACTCCTTAAATAGTCTAAACCTTGTTATCCTTAATCATGGATGGCAATTCTCCGCGCATTCCTGCAGCCCCTTGCATGATCAGTTTTTTTAATGGTTCAATAGCGTTGGTGAGTTGTAACCCTTTAGTACGTAACATTTTCAATGGCACAGATTCAACTGCAAATATGCGTTTAAATGCATCCATCATAAACATCATGCCAAGATTATCACCCTTACGCCAACGTTCATATCGTCTTAATAAGGCATAAGAACCTAATGGTTTGCCCAGACTTTGGCCTTGCAATATGACATCAGCCAAACAGGCAGCATCCAGGATACCCAGATTTACTCCCTGACCTGCCAGCGGATGAATGCTATGAGCAGCATCGCCAACCAAAGCTATATTATTCATGACATATTGTTTCGCATATTGTAATTGCAACGGAAACACGCCGCGCTCACCATGAAGTTCAACTTGTCCCAGTCTTCCTTCAAATGCCTGTTCCAGTTGAGCTTCAAATTGATCTACTGGTAAAGATTGTAACTCGCCTGCGCGCGCTGGAGTTGTCGACCAGACAATTGAACTATAATTATCATCTAATGGTAAAAAAGCCAGAGGGCCATCTGACAAAAAACATTGCCATGCAGTATTGGCGTGCGGTAGTGCTGTTTTTACCGTTGCTACCACCGCTGATTGATCATATTGCCAACCGTGGGTTTTAATACCAGCCAGACTACGCACCGTAGATCGATTACCATCAGCACCAACCAGGAGTTGACATTCAAACTGCTCACCTGAGTCAAGACTAACGCTAATCTCATTGTCCGAAATCGACACATACGACTCAATGCTAACTGAATCTTTGAAGGTAATATTTTCAGATGCACGTAAATGTTCGTGCAGAAAATACTGGATCACACGATTCTCTATAATATAGCCGAGTTCTTCCTCACCTATTTCAGCGCCATCAAAATGAATCGCGGTTTCCTGCTGCTCTTCCCATACATGCATTTCCCGAAAAGGAGATGCACGAAAGTCATGTATAGCTTGCCAGACTCCCAATGACTGAAAAAAACGTTTAGATGCCTGGGTAATGGCTGAAACCCGAATATCATACTCTTGAGGAGGTGGGACTTGCTGAAAGGACTGGGCATCAATCAGCAAAATTTTGAGCGGGGCACGGGATAAGGCAGCAGCCAGAGCAGCACCAACCATTCCACCCCCCACAATAGCAATATCATATTTTTCATTCATTAAAAAAGTCTGCACCAGACTGCTTCATATAGCAATGAAAAATAATCATTTGTTTAAGCCGATAAAAGGGGGTAACGCACTAGTGTTCTGTTTTCAAGCTATCCAGCTCAACTTTTAACTGTTCTACCAGTGACTGGGTCTGCGCATTCAGCTCTGCATCATCCAACGCACTGGTAATATTTTTTATCTTGTTAACGCGATTGCGAACCAGCTCCATATTCTTATTGAATGCGTCGGAAATCTCCTGCAAGTGATCCTGCTGGCGCAGCCTCATCTCAGTTGTCAGGTCACCCTCTCCCATTCGCTCAAGATTACGCATCAATACAAAAACAGGACCAGACACTCTATGATCCACTTTCAATGTGTAATAGTAGGTTGCTGCGAGCATGCCAAAACCTATCGCTCCAACATATAAGGTATCTTCCAGACTGGCATCGCCCAGTAACATCGGGTCGATTAACCACATAATACCGATAACCAGAAATATCATCAGAACCAGGGCAGTAACAACCGTTAAAAACGATAGTAGAATAAAATGTTGCTCAAAACCCTTTAAAATAATCTTATTATGACGTAGAGGCATGAAAATGTCCTTTTCAATTTATCAAAGTGCTTGATTCCCATCACGACTCTGGATTATAGACTCAACTGCACTATATATATTGGCATGGGAACAATATTACTTCCATCGGCCCCAATTGCTGGATATTTAGCTGAAAATAGGAAAATTTGCTGAATTTCCGGTAATTCCCAGAAAAAAACGCTGCCTTGGATTTTGGCTACACTGTCGGCATTGAATTTAGCTAATCACATGTTGAAATAACGTCAGACTCGGCCAAAATAACCGGGTTACAGGTTATTTAATTGGTATACCACGGGCCAGACCTGGAATTCTTCCAGCCAAACCCATGGTTCTTCGCGCCATGCCCTGCTTTAATGCAGGTACAAGATCCAGCAAGGTTAGCGCAGCGCTCCTGACAAATTTGACCGGGAACAATGGGTTAGTAAAAATGCGAACCAGACCATCAGTAAAGGCTATAACACTATTGTGATCACTGCGACGCCATTCAGCATAATGTTGCAGTACCTGCAAATCACCAATATCACTCTTTGCCTTCACCGCAGAGGCAATCACTTCTGCCAGTACTGCGACATCGCGCATACCCAGGTTATATCCTTGACCTGCGACCGGATGTAACGTGTGCGCCGCATTGCCAATCAATGCTACGCGAGATTGTATTGATTCTGGCACCCTGATCAGACTTAATGGGTAGCTTGATCGTTGGCCGACATGAACAAACTGCCCCAATCGCCGACCAAAACGCTGTTGCAGACGCGTTAGAAATTCCTCATCACTCAGCCCCATGTACTCATCAACCTGATCATTATTTAATGTCCAGACCAGAGAGCAGCGATTATGTTGTTCACCCTGATCTTCGACTGGTCGCATAGGTAATAATGCCAGCGGCCCTGTATCAGTAAAACGCTCATAAGCCATGTTATTATGATCAATACTTGTACTGACATTACTGATCAAGGCGGTCTGACCATATTCGCGTGTTTCTGTCTGGATAGACAGCTGATCACGTATAACAGATTGGCTGCCATCAGCAGCAACAATCAAGGATGCTGTTAACGTTTGCTCCTGCCCTTCATGCTCAATTTTTACTGTGGCAACATCATCGCCTACATCGACTTGCAATACGTCAGCCGGACAAATCATCTTCGCCTGTGTTTCCGTTTCGAGTCTGTGTTGCAATACCTGGCCCAGCACCCGACTTTCCACCACATAACCAAGAGCATCAACACCTTGATCGTGTGCGTTCAGGCGTGTGACACCGAATTGCCCACGTTCAGAAATATGAATTTTTTTAATTGGCATAACAACAGAATCTAAAACATCCCAGATACCCATGGTTTGAAAAATCTTGCGGGTACCATAGGCCAGGGCAATACTGCGATCATCAAAACTGGATTGCTGCGTCGATTTCAGAGCGAAACGTTCAATAATACCGACACGTAAAGGTAATGGTGACAAGGCACAAGCCAGACTCATGCCAACCATGCCGCCACCAACAATGAGAATGTCGTAATCCGGTTTCACCTTGCCATCCAGTTTTGTATATCTTCAACATGTTTGGGTGCAGCCTCGGTCAGGACTTTGGGATCATCTTTGGTTACAAGCACATCGTCTTCAATACGAATACCTGTGTTCCACCATTTTTTTGCCACGCCTTTACAACCAACAGGGACATAGATCCCCGGCTCAACCGTTAACATCATACCTGGCTCAAGCTCACGCCATTCCTGGTCTATCTTATAGTCACCGACATCATGCACATCCATACCCAGCCAATGACCTGTACGGTGCATATAAAAACGACGGTAGGCCTCATCCTTAATCAACTTGGGCAACTTGCCTTTCAACAAACCCAACTCAAGCATTCCTTCCGTCAGCACTTCAACAGCAGCAACATGAGCCTCGTTCCAGTGACATCCCGGCCTAACCTTATCTATGGCAGCCAGTTGTGCTTCTAATACAACTTCATACAGGGCTCGTTGTGCCTTGCTGAAAACACCATTCACAGGAAAGGTGCGCGTTATATCTGCTGCATAACATTGCATCTCTGCGCCTGCATCGATCAATAACAAGTCACCATCGTGCAACTCTGATGCATTTTCTGTGTAATGCAGGATACAACCATTTTCGCCTGAGCCGACAATGGAAGAATAAGCCGTTTGCATACCATTACGCTGGAAGTGATACAGGATTTCTGACTCTACCTCGTATTCATACACTCCGGGGCGGGCAAACTGCATGGCTTTTTTGTGCGCTTCAACGGAAACCTTCATAGCTTTACGATGCAGGGCTATTTCGGCGCGGCTCTTATATAAACGCATGTCATGTAACAGGTGTTCAAGTGAAACGAATTCATCGGGTGTGCGAAAACCACTTCGATTCATGGATCTAATTTTCTGCACCCAGTGCATCATATGTGAATCAAAATCGGGTTGCGCGCCCATGGTATAAAACACACGTTCGCAGCCTTCCAGCATGCCCGGCAAAATATCATCAATGTCAGTTATCGGAAACGAGTCATCAGCACCATAGGTTTCACATGCACCCACCTGACCGGCACGTTTTCCATTCCAGGTTTCCATTTCAATGTCGCGTTCCCGGCAAAACAATACAAATTCGCCATGCTGTCGTCCCGGGATCAACACAATCACCGCTTCAGGCTCGGGAAACCCACTTAGATACTGAAAATCACTGTCTTGCCGAAATGGATACTCAACATCCCGGTTACGCATAGCAACCGGGGCAGCCGGCAATATGGCCACCGAACCCTCGCCCATCATGCGCATGAGTTGTTTTCGTCTTCGAGTAAATTCCTGCATATTCATAATTTAATATCTTTATCGATTAAATCGTCAATTATTGTAATCGATTGCTAGTCGCAATTGGATGCAAACTGGTGAATATAAAGATAACGCCCATACGAATATATTCTGAAATTTCAAAAAAGGACTCATCATCTTCATCCGTTTCACCATCCAGTTCGACATCGATACGCGTTAACTCAACAAAATCTTCGAGGAGACTATTAATCTCGTCTCTCGTCTCACTTTCAATCGTATCCATCGAACGCATACTAAAACCGAGTAAAAAGCCCTGACACCATTCACTCAATGCCGCCAAACGTTCAGTCAATGAAACCTCGTCATCAGGCAAGAAAAGCTGAAAGCCATATTCCTCATCATATAAAGCCTCCATGGTTTCGTTAAAAACAGCTTCAAGCTGTTCCTTCACTTCCTGTATCAACAGATCCCCTTGTGGCACAGCTTCACCCAGCACCTGTTGTAACCATGATGCTTTATCAATGCGCCCCATGGCGCACAAAATTCCACACAGCAAACCTTGCGATTCTGCTGCTTCAGTTGCAGCATTCAGTTTGATCAGTGAGTGAGAAAGGTCATCAAAATCGGTCGAATAGGCCATTTAGCCGGTTTCCTTAAAGAATTAAGTTTACAAACAGTATGCTATCACGGTTTTAGATAGACCAAAATTCCCTATTTTGGGTCGCTCAGGCATTGACCCAGGAGGACAGCCGCTCTATATTGATGTCATGATAAGCGAAAAACCCACACAAACAGTCGATATTGAACTCAAAAAGCTCGAAAATCGCGTGGATGAATTGATCAATGTCTGTGAAAAACTCACTGATGAAAATCGTGAACTCAGAATGCAGAAAGATAACCTGCATGCCGATCGTAACCAGCTGATGCAGAAAAATGAACAAGTCAAAACACGGGTTGAAGCTATGATTTCGCGCCTCAGATCAATGGAGAAAAACCATTGAGTAAGGATAGCAGCGCCATCAATGTCACTATAATGGATAAGGAATTTCTTATTTCATGTCCTGAAGATGAAGAAACCAGCCTGCGCTCCAGCGCCCAATATCTAGACAAAAAAATGCGTGAAATCCGAGATAGCGGCAAAGTCGTCGGTCTTGACAGGATTGCGGTCATGGTTGCTCTAAATATCACTCACGATCTGCTGACAAATAAAGACATCAATAATGATATAAATCAAACAGTCAGCAATCGAGTTAAAAATATTCAGGAAAAAGTTGAGTTTGCCTTGCACAAAGGCAAGCAAATGGAATTATAATAAAGACTCCTGCAGTGTTCGTTAGTAGCCGGGTAATATCTTGAGCCATACTAATAACCCCGGGCTTAGTGTTTTGAATCTGTTGTGCAAGTCCGCCTCGTAGCGGGAAGCCTGATGATTCTGCACTTTTCCCACCTGAACTTAGGTTCAAGGGCGAAAGCTACGACGGCACTTGCGGGAACCTACCTATTAACACTCAATACCACACTTAAATCACCTGCTTGACCTGTTTTCTATTTATCACGACATATCTTCTGCTCATATTTAACAGAATCCCCAGAAAACGCAGAACAATATAGTGACATCTTACCGGACTACGCCTAACAACCTCTCCATGAGACATAAATAAATAGGGCTGTATCAATATAATGTTGTGGCCTACTCTTATCGGTTTTGACGCCCGGCATCACCCTACCGCCTATATCAATGTAAACAATCCAGGACTACATACCAATAAAAAACAGGAATCGGGTATAGAACAGGTTTAATACATGCCAATTCTAATAACCCAGTCATCATCACCTTTTAAAACATCGAAATAATTAACATAACTGATATCATCAAACTAACACACAACACAGGGCATCAATCTTGAGTAATAACCCGACCACCACTATAAGAAAACAACTCAGGCAAAAACGTCTGGCACTTCCTGCCGATATTCAACAAGACTGTGCTGCCTCCCTATGTCGACGACTGAAAAAAGAAACAGCCTTTATCAAAAGCAGACACATTGCTGCGTATATACCTCAACAAGGTGAAATAAGTCCCATACCTATCATCGAACATGCACTCACCATGGGCAAATCAGTGTATCTACCCGTTCTTATGCCATTTTTATCAAACCGTTTATGGTTTGCACCATTCAGTGAAGATAGCAAGATGCGAAATAACCGCTTTGGTATCCCTGAACCTGTTTTTAACGGCAAGCAGCTTATTCCTGCTACTCAACTGGATTTAGTCATCACGCCATTGGTCGCGTTTGACGACAATTGCAATCGTGTCGGCATGGGCGGGGGGTATTACGACAGAACATTCAACTTTTTGCGATATAGAAAGCATTGGATATCACCTAAACTGGTTGGTGTAGCATACGAATTCCAGAAAATTAAGAAAATTCATACACAATCATGGGATGTTTCTTTGCAAGCAGTATTAACTGAGCAATCAAGATACAGCAAAAAATAAAACGCATTTGTAAAAATATTATTGGCAATAAAAAAATTAACAACTAACTAGCTAAAAAACCCATTTAAATATTGCAAGTTGCACTATTTTCATCAAAAATTTGTCGATTGATTGATGAAAAAGTTAAAAAGCATTTTATATCTCTTATAAATTGAATTCATTTCAAACAAAAATCACAAAAACAACGTTTAAAAATCCAGTTTCCATCTTTATAAAGAGCTTTAACGTTTAAAAAATCAATTATGGTTTACTAAAACCTAATTTTTTACATATTTACATTCATTTTTGTAAAAAATTCTGACAAAAATAGTTTTTAATCACATTTATTAAAAAAAATTCTCAAAAAAATAAAAAAAATTGTTTGAAATGCATTCAAAACCAAAAAAATTACATCTTTTTACTTTTAAAAATAAAAAAACACACAAAAATGTTAGCTAACATCAAAAATTTTAAACAATTAAACAGAATTATCATTATTTTTTTCACAATTTTGTAAAAAAAACATCTAAAGCCAATAAAAATCACTAAAAATTATCCTGTCGTAAAAAAAATCTGCAAATTTTAATTTTTTTTGGCCATTTTGTTTTTTCTATTTCGTTTTTTATTAAGTTTTTTATTAAACAGGTCGCTAATCACACAAACGAAAAGAAAATTTGTACATTTAAAAATATTTAATAAACAATTAATTTTTTTAAAAATGAAAATTGAAAAAGTCAAATTAATTTTTGAATTAACTGGAATTTTCTTTTTACTGGTATATACTCAAACGCGAGCAAACGATACTTATCTTTATCACTATTGGAGGTCATTAACATGGCAACTAAAAAGAAAGCAGTAAAGAAGAAAGCACCAGCCAAAAAGAAAAAGGCTGTAGCTAAGAAGAAGAAAGCCGTAGCCAAAAAGAAAAAGGCTCCAGCTAAAAAGAAAAAAGCACCAGCTAAGAAGAAGAAAGCTGCTGCCAAGAAGAAGAAAAAAGCACCAGCTAAGAAGAAGAAAGCTGCTGCCAAGAAGAAGAAAAAAGCACCAGCTAAGAAGAAGAAAGCTGCTGCCAAGAAGAAGAAAAAGGCTCCAGCTAAGAAGAAAAAAGCTGCTGCCAAGAAGAAGAAAAAGGCTCCAGCCAAGAAGAAAAAAGCTGCTGCCAAGAAGAAGAAAAAGGCTCCAGCTAAGAAGAAGAAAGCTGCTGCCAAGAAGAAGAAAAAGGCTCCAGCCAAGAAGAAAAAGGCTGCTGCTAAGAAGAAGAAACGTTAATCTTCTTTATCTTCGCCAAATTAAAGGCCCGCTTATGCGGGCCTTTTCTTTTTGTAACTTTGTGTTAAATCTTTTTTATATACAAGCGAGCTCTTATCCCAAAAACAACTGATAGGCCTGATTATCCTGCTCTAACCAGTATTCGTAACCTATTTCATCGAGAAATTGCTTAAATCGACTATGATCTGCGTCAGGCACCTGAATACCAACCAGTATGCGACCATAATCAGCTCCATGATTACGATAATGGAACATGCTTATGTTCCAGTCTTGTCCCATATTGGTTAAAAATTTGAGTAATGCGCCCGGACGTTCCGGAAATTGAAACCGGTAAACCTGCTCATTACTAACCATTGAAGTGTGCCCGCCGACCATATATCGAATATGAATTTTGGCCATTTCATTATCAGTCATATCCAGAACCGGATACCCTTGCTCGAATAACTGATTTAATAGTTCTTTTTTCTCTTCTTCACCATTACGCAGTTGTATCCCCGCAAAAATATGCGCATCCTGGTGATCTGCATAACGATAATTGAACTCGGTAATGCCTCGATGACCAATAGCCTGACAAAACTTTTTGAAACTACCCGGCTTTTCTGGAATCGTGACTGCAAGTAGTGCCTCACGCTGTTCACCCAGTTCAGCGCGTTCAGCCACATGACGTAAGCGGTCGAAATTCATATTCGCACCACTATTAATAGCCACGAAAGTCTTATTCTTCGAAGCATGTTGTTCTTGATATTTTTTTAACCCCGCCACTGCCAAAGCACCAGCCGGCTCCATGATGGAACGCGTATCATCGAAGATATCCTTGATAGCAGCACATATTTCATCAGTACTGACCAGTATGACTTCATCAACACAGGTTTGTGCAATCCGAAATGTTTCCTTACCGACCTGCCGTACAGCAACGCCATCGGCAAATATACCCACTTGTTCCAAAACAACACGTTCACCCTGTAATAAGGCCTGGTACATGCAAGGTGCATCATCCGGTTCTACACCAATCACTTTAATATCCGGTTTTAGGTGTTTAATGTAGGCCGCCATGCCTGCAATCAATCCGCCACCACCAACTGGAATAAAAACCGCATCAATATCTTCACTGCATTGATGTAATACCTCCATCGCGACTGTACCCTGACCCGCGATCACATCAGGATCATCAAATGGGTGAATAAATGTGATGCCCTGCTCTTCCACCAGCCCCATGGCATGGGCATAAGCTTCATCGTAGGCATCACCATGTAAAACGATCCTGGCGCCCAGGTTACGTACCGATTCCACTTTTATATTGGGCGTCGTACGTGGCATCACTATCGTGGCATTAATCCCCAGCTTATTGGCGGCCAGTGCTACACCTTGTGCATGATTGCCCGCTGAAGCAGCTATCACCCCTTTTTTCAGTTCAGCCTCTGATAATTGGGCCATTTTATTGTAGGCACCACGAAGCTTAAACGAAAAAACCGGTTGCTGATCCTCGCGTTTCAGGTAAACCTGGCAACCCGTACGTCGACTCAGTAATGCTGCACTGTCCAGTGCAGTTTCCTGTGCAACATCATAAACACGAGCTTTCAATATTTTATCTATATATTCTTCTGTCATGGCGTAAAAATAACAGGTTGTTGATATATTGCCTAGTACAGAGTGATATCAATCAAAAAACATGACAAAGTCATCCCTCAGGCGTATCATTTCGCCAGTTTTATATCGTATTGGAGACAGACATGACACAGGATGAATTAAAGAAAATGGTCGCTGAAGCGGCAATTGAGTACGTAGTACCTGACAGCATTATCGGCGTTGGCACAGGATCAACCGCAAATTGCTTTATCGATGCACTGGCCACGATCAAACATAAAATAAATGGCACGGTTGCGAGCTCTGAAGCCAGTGCTGAACGCCTGAAAAGCCATGGTATCGAAGTATTCGATCTGAATTCCGTCAATGAAATCTCTGTGTATATTGATGGTGCCGATGAAAGTGACAATCACCTGCATCTGACTAAAGGTGGTGGTGGGGCGCTGACGCGTGAAAAAATCGTTGCTGCTTGCAGTAAAAAGTTTGTTTGTATTGCTGATGAATCAAAACTGGTCGATGTCCTGGGTGAGTTCCCCCTACCTGTCGAAGTCATCCCCATGGCGCGCAGCTTTGTCGCACGTGAAATCGTCAAACTCGGCGGTCGTCCTGTCTATCGCGAAGGTTTCGTGACTGATAATGGCAATGTTATCCTCGATATTCATGATCTATCGATTGTTGACCCACGCAAACTGGAAAAACAACTGAACGATATTACGGGTGTGGTGACAAATGGCTTGTTTGCGATTAAATCTGCCGATGTACTGCTCCTGGGTACACAAGATGGTGTGAAAAAGATCGAAAAATAGCCATTCGGCTACATAATTAATATCAAAGGGCCGGTTTTACCGGCCCTTTGACGTTATAGATGACAAATATCTCACCAGGCTTATCTAAAACCTTATTCCTGCACTCAACACAATCGGAAAATCAAAACCTTCGTTGTCATTAAAGATATTTGCATTCGAAAAATGTTTAAACGATAACGTAATAATGCCATCTCGTTTGTCTTTATAATTCAGATACGCACCAAAACCCACCTGCGCCTGAAATGCGAAATTATGCTCCTGTTTGCGAGCACCCAACTGATTACTACTGATATAACTTGGCCCTAATGCCCTGACAAAGAAAAAAGGCTGACCCCAACTCTGTCTTCTCGGGTACAGGTTAATTTGAGGATACAGTGATATTGCATCCACCGTCTTGTTAGTGGCAGCATCCGTCGTCATACGCGTAACGCTCACGCCAAGCAAGAAATGTTGTCGATGACTGCGTATCTTGCGGTAAAAACTGTAATCAAGACCAAAGATTTTATTATATTGGGAGGTACTATGCTGCTTACCACCACCAAAATTAACGATTACTTCATCTGCATACAGGCATGAACCTGAAAATGACAACGATAGAAACAACAGCAGGATAAGGCGGTTTTTCATTATTATATTCAACCATATTTATGACAAAGAGGAAGCACTAGCAAATACCTGATAGTAATATAATAAATTACCCCCCCTTCTTCAATCTAAACCACGCCAACATATTCAAGACACTACATATAATCTCATAATAACTTTCTCTATCTATCCATTATTCATCACACCAGATACCTCAAATGCAAGCCTTCAGCTTGATTCTATTTCAAACTAGTTCAATAACCCAGTCAGCAACCGCATTAATATCTGACAGACAAACCCCATTACCCTGAATAATCTTCTTTTCATCACCTGGACGGTATTTACCAGTCTGAACCAATATGCCGGAAAGACCCGCGCGAATTGCACCATTCACATCCGATTCAACATCATCACCTATCATAACCGTATTTTCGGGTTTGCAATCAATACTTTGCATAGCAGACATGAAAAACTCCACAGAAGGTTTACCCAAAATAACAGCCTTGGTTTCAGCTGCATATTCCAATGCTGTCAAAAAAGCACCAGCGTCGATACTCAAACCATCCTGCTCCTGAAAATAACGATTTTTACCCATACCGATTAAAGTTGCCCCTTTCTTTAATATCCGAAAAGCCCTGTTCATGTTTTCATATGTAAAATCATTCTCAGCATCGCCTATGAAAACAGCATCCGGATGTTCAGTTAACGAAAAGTCCAACTCATCTTTCAACGCAGGATGAATTAATAAATAAGGGGAAAGCTGATGCCTGACAATATAGTCATAAGCGGCCATGGGTGCCGTATAAAGTTCGCCTACCTCAATAGAAAAACCCATAACATTTAACTTGGTTATTATTTGCGTGGCGGGTGAGCGCGTTGTATTGGTTACATACCGGACAGGTAAACCTGTACTCCTGATTCTGTTGATAGCGTCAATTGCACCTTCTACGGGTTTTTCTGACACGTAGAGAACACCACTTAAATCAATCAGAATTCCAGCCAGCATTGTGCGTTACAAACCTATCGGATAGATTATGATGAAAACTTACCTTGATAACTCTATATTAGTCTGTAACGCACGATTTACCATCTTCCATATGATCAATAACTGATCTCCATAATTGATACTTGTCTTTGATCTCTATGAAATAAAATAAGCCGTTCTTGCAGACAGCGCAACATCATACATCGCAGCAACACCGCAAATATCAACCGGAACCGCCCACTCATCTTCATCAAAACCCATCATACCCAGAGAAGGCGAACAGACCTGAAATTTAACACCTGACTCAACCGCGATTTCGATTTGCTCTTCGAGTGATGACATTTGTCCTTTCATCATGTAATTAAACATTTTCCGACCCAGACCACCAAAGGACATTTTCGATGGCGCAAGATCCTTACTGCTAGCAGGCAACATTAGATTGATAATCTTATGCGTTAATTTTTTACCTTTTAGTCGCCGTTCTTTTTTTATGACAGAGCAACCCCAAAACGTAAAAAACATAGTGACCTCCATCCCCATTCCAATAGCTCCATTTGCCATCATGAATGCCGCTATCGCCTTATCAAAATCGCCTGATAGTACAATTATCGAAACTTTGTCTTCGGGTACTTTTTTCTTTAACGCATTAATTTGATCTTCTAGATCAGCAATCCTGTGTCCAAGTGAACCCTCGGTTGCTACAGCTTGTTCAAATACTGTACTCATGTTTTTCTCCTGTAAACCAGTCTGGTTTTCTCTACTTTGCACTAGTCATTTTGACCGCAGTACAATCTGTGACACAATTAAATATAAGAATAGTCAAACAAAGTTATATAGTGAATTGTTTTTTTGATTGTTAGGCTAACTAACTAGTTACAAGGTGCGTAATGATTACATTACAAGTATTCGAGTTATTAGAAGCAACACAGAAATTTGAAAAAAAATTAAACCTGGCCTTAATGTATACCGGCCTGCGAATTCCGCAATTCAGGTTAATGATGTTTCTTAAAACATCGGGGAAAATCACCGTTTCTGATTTGAGCCGACACATGAATGTAACCAGCGCCACCATGAGTGTACTAGTCAACCAACTACTCAAAGCGAGCATAGTTGAAAGCATTGATAATTCGAAAGACAAACGATCATTTTACGTCAAATTAACTGAGTCAGGTTTAAAACGACTAATACTTGCTGAAACTGAAGCCAGACTTGTGGAAGAAAAGATCTCCAAAGATATACCAATAGAAATCATTACTGCCCTGAATCAATTTTCCAGAACACTACTTTCAAAAGACTAATGACGTACAAAAATGGGCTAGGCCTCATTTTCTTTACAACCGTGGATAGAATATTCGAAAAAACAGACTGCCATTACATTTGTGAGACCTGGTTATATGATTACCGCTTGATAATCAGATATAACTCATCTATCAACGATGGTTTAAATCAGACCTGTTTTATGTAATACGATACCGGCCTAACAAATTACAGCCTGATAACAACATGCGATATTTCTGACTATTTAAATAATGGATTATATAATATGAAAATAACGTATCGATCTTTCCAAATAGATATTTTAGGTTTCACACTGGCCTTGCTCGGCTTATGTGCTTGTGGCGGTGGCGGCTCAAGCGGTGGTAACACTCAAACGAACCTTGTCGTCAATGCAGGTGCTGACCAAACCAGTATATTATCCAACACGCTCAATCTTGATGCCACGGTTACTGAAAACAATAACCCCCTGCAAACGGCTGCAAGCTATAGCTGGTCCAAGGTATCCGGCCCGGGCTCAGTCAACTTCTCCAATCCGACTGCAGAAGATACTTCGGTTACATTTAGTCAAACTGGAAGTTACGTACTCAACCTTATGGTCAATTCGAGTAGTGGTACAAGCAATGATAACCTCTCGATCACTGTTAACCTCAAGGCAAACGGTTCCAGCGGATTGACAAGCAGACCTGCCAATTCAACACAATGCATTGCCCCAGCAACTCCACCCGTAGTCTCAAATATCCAGCTGGACAACCCCTACCCTAACTTACCCACGCTAAATTCACCTCTTGCCATGATCATGGCGCCGGGTGATGCCAGCAACTGGTATGTCGTGCAACAGACTGGCCAAGTCGTCCGTTTCGCTAACAACCCTGCTGTCAACTCTGTCACTACATTTATCGACATTAATGATGGTAGGCTCAGATCGGGTGGTGAAAGGGGATTACTCGGCATGGCCTTTCATCCTGATTATGCCAACAATGGTTATGTTTATCTTTCCTACACAAATGATGATACAGGCCTGGTGTCACGTATTTCTCGCTTCAACCTGAATGGAACCGGGCAGGCACTGGATCCTGCCTCCGAGCAGATCATACTGACAGTGGCCCAACCCTTTAGTAATCATAACGGCGGACATATTGCATTCGGCCCCGATGGTTATCTTTACATCGGCTTCGGCGATGGTGGCTCAGGCGGTGACCCTCAAGGCCACGGACAAAATACCAACACATTACTCGGAGCCCTGTTACGACTAGATGTCGGAGATGGATCGTCCGGCAACTATGCCATACCAAATGATAACCCTTTCGCTAATGGTGGCGGGCTTGCCGAAATATTTGCCTATGGCTTACGTAATCCCTGGCGCTGGAGTTTTGATCGCAACACGGGGCAGCTCTGGCTAGGTGATGTTGGCCAGAATAACATTGAAGAAATCGACATCATCACCAAAGGTGCAAATTATGGCTGGAACATTATGGAAGGCACAAGCTGTTATAACGCGGCAAGTTGTAACCAAACTGGTTTGACCTTACCTGTCACAGAATACAACCATACCCAGGGTCAGTCGGTGACGGGTGGATATGTCTATCGTGGTTCAACTATAACCTTCTTAAGTGGTCGTTATCTATACGGTGACTTCGTCAGTGGTAAAATCTGGGCTTTGAATCAAACAGGTCCAGGTCAATACACATCAACAGAACTGCTCGATACCAACCTGAATATTGCATCCTTTGCCGAAGATAACACGGGCGAAGTTTATGTGATCAACCTGGGTGGCAGCATCCGTAAAATCATTGCAGACAGTAACAATCAACCAGGTCAGATCCCTGCCCTGCTTTCCAACTGGGGATGTTTTCAAACCGCGGACCCCACAGCATTTTCCAGCAGTGTTATCCCCTACGATATAAACGCCCTGCTATGGTCTGACAATGCAGATAAAGGTCGCTTCATGGCGATACCAGATGGTACAACCATTGATGTCGATAACGAAGGTCGACTCGATTTACCCGTGGGTAGTGTCGTCGGCAAACATTTCCGACTCAACGGACAAATAATTGAAACCCGACTGTTACTCCACCACCAACAGCCGCATGGATGGAAGGGATACACCTATGAATGGAACAATAATCAAACCGAAGCAACACTATTAACCAATGCAAAAGACAAAAACATAAATAACCAGACCTGGCACTACCCCAGTAGCGCTGAATGTGACGCCTGTCATACGACAATAGCCGGTTTCACATTGGGACCAGAGATCGCTCAACTTAATAGATCATTCACTTATCCAGGTTCAGTCAACGCAAACCAGTTAATCACCCTGGAAAGCATCAATGTATTAACCAACCCGTTAAGCGATGACGATAAATCCACAACCTTATATAGCATTGATGATACAGCCTATTCATCAGAGCGTCGTGCACGTAGTTATCTGCATACGAATTGTGCCAATTGTCACCAACCCGGCGGGCCAGGTGGGGGCAACATGGATCTGAGAATGGCAACTGCCTTGCGCAATACGGGAATCTGTAATCAAGCACCATCAGGCACATCAATGGGTCTGATTAATCCCGTCCTTGTTGCGCCCGGTAATCCGAATGCATCCATACTCGTTCTGCGCATGGAAACACTCGGACAAAATCGTATGCCACCACTCGCATCCAATGCCGTCGATACACAGGCCATAACCATCATCAGGGACTGGATCAGCAATCTTCCTGCATGCCCATAAAAACAATATCAGATGTAATCATCACAACAGAAAGAGGTTATGCCCCCTTTAAATTACTGAAATATAAGTAATTATAGTTTTTATTTGATTGGCGCTTGCATTATTTTCATACTGTATTATATTTAACCGTATGGTTAAATATAATACAGACAGACTCAACGCGACATTCGGGGCATTATCTGACCCTACTCGTCGCGCCATCCTCGCAAGACTTGCCGAAGGTGAGGCCAAAGTCACTGAATTGGCAGAACCTTTTGGCATGTCATTACCGGCCGTCTCAAAACACCTTCGTGTACTCGAGAACGCCCAGCTTATTAAACGACGCGTTGACGGACGCACACACCTGTTTACCGTAGACCCGGAACCACTGCGTTCAGCACAAAGCTGGATAGAACACTATCAACGATTCTGGGGTGAGCAACTGCACTCGCTTGGTAATTACCTGGAAAAAACCACCGCAAAGGAGAAAAAAAAATGACACTAGCTGCTACAACTGCACCAGAAACCCTGCAACTCAAACATCATTACCCTGCAACACGTGAGCAGGTCTACGCCGCATGGACCGACCCGGAAGCGTTAGGACAATGGTTTGGACCTCACTCCCATCAATGCAAGGTTGAGAAATTCAATCTGACCGAAGGCGGTGAGTACGAAATCCGCATGATACCCGTCAGTGAAGATGCCGACTGTGGTGGTGATACCACAAAGGATTCTATCTGCGCAGGTCAATTCGTGCAGATTATCCCATCAGAAAAGATCGTCATGACATTTAACTGGATAGAAAATGCACCCGACATCGGTGAGACATTGCTAACCGTAGAGTTTATTGAATCCAATGGCGGCACTGAACTCGTTCTCACGCATGAACGCCTGCCAGATGATGAAGGACTACGTAACGCCCATGCCAGCGGCTGGCAAGGTAGCATGGAATGCCTGGAAGAATACTTACAGGGATAAAACCGTCATCCTTTAGTGGCAGAACACATACTGACGTGATCTGCCACTAAAGTTTTCATTAACGATTTTTCAATAAGCTCTTATGCCTTAATTAATTACTCGTTAATGAAATTATGCTCAACCTGCTAATCGTGGATTCTCATTAAGATTGCTTATTTGCTCTTCATTGAATGCACGATAGGTTGTCAGCAAGAAACGTAATTGGATTTCCTGCTCTTCAGTTGGGCTGTGAATGAATTCCGCAACCCTACGATTCAAACTCCATATCCACCAGATGCTGGCATCATCTACTCGCATAATCATTACTCTGTTTTTGTGATAACAGTAATATTAAATCAAATATTATGTCAAATTTATGATAAAGATATGAATTTACTGTAATAACATTCAAATAAAAAGAAACAACAAGAAATGTCTGTTCACCCCAGGCATGTCACTTCTTCCTTAAAGTAACCTTTTTGGTATTAAAATAGGGCTGCTAAGCAGAATTATTGGCTTGTTTTTAAGCTTTTCGCTTGGGTTTTCAGCTGGTTAGCTTGGTCCGACCCCGTTATCTGTAAGCTAACAGATTGTAATCAGCGGCACCTTTTTACAGAGAAGAAAGCTTATCTCTATTGCTCATATTTCACATTATAGAGTGCCGCATACAATACAGGTACAATACCCAGTGTAAGCATGGTTGAAAATAGTAACCCGGCCATAATGGCAATAGCCATTGGCTCCCACATCTCACCGCCACCCAGATATAGCGGGATCAAGCCCAATACAGTCGTTGCAGTAGTCAACAAGATGGGGCGTGCACGTTGTTGTGCAGCTGAGATGATGGCCAGCTGATGTTGCATGCCATTATCAAGTTCAATTTTTATACGCTCTAGTAATACTATGGCATTGTTTATTACAATACCCGCTAGGGAGATTATGCCGAGCAATGTCATGAATCCAAAGAATGAATGCGCAGCCAATAAACCAATAATTACACCTATTAATCCCAGAGGTATTGTCACCAGTATAATGAAGGCCTTGCGCATTGAATTAAACTGACCGATTAGCAGGATAAGTATTATAAATCCTGCAAGCGGCAATTTTTCAATGATTGACTGATTGGCTTTAACAGAGGTTTCATTTTCTCCACCTAATTCATAGTGGCTATCAATGCCCCACTGGCCTTGTTGTAGTTCAAGCCAGGGGGCCAGCTCAGCAAATTTTTCTGCGGCGGTTATATCAGCTTGTAACTGTGCGCCGACTGTCACAGTTTTCATGCCATTTCGCCGGTAGATTTTTGCCACATCCCATACGACATTAATATCAGCGACCTGCTTGAGAGGTATGGATTTACCAGTAGCCTGTACGTAAACGGAAAGCGACTCTACTTTGTTGATATCCCTTTGATCAGCAACTTGTGATCTTAATAGTACGGGAATCACATCTTCTCCTTCGCGGTACTCTGTTAATTTCAGTCCGCTTAAACCGGATTGCAGTGAGATAGCGATATCCTGGCTGGTAACACCAGCCCTTAGGGCGCGCGCCTGGTTGATTCTGATATCAAGCTTCTTGATGCGTTGCCCCCAGTCATCTGTAATATTTTTAAGGCCACCTATTTTGTCCATTTCCAGTTTGAGAGCAGCAACTTTTGTAAATAGCTCATTACTGTCCGAACCATATAGACGTACTTCAACCGGGTTTTCTATGGCTGGTCCGTTTTCAATGAATCTCAGTTTTATTTCAAGGTCTGGGTGATGGTCCAATGCGTATTGATTGACCTTTTGTATGATTTTATCAATGTGTTTGGCTGAGTTAACATTCACAATCATCAGTGCGTAATTGGCACTGGATGGTTTTGGGTTATGAGAGAGAATAAATCTTGGGCCGGCATTACCTATATAGCTGACCCAGTTGCTTATGCCTTCCTGGCGCAATTCATTAATCAGTAGTGTGGAATGCAGGTAACCTTCAATATCAGAAACAACACGTTCTGTTTTCTCAATAGTTGTACCCGCTGGTAATTCCATTTCAATCTTGAAATAGGTGCGATCTGATGGTGGGAAAAAAACCTTTGGTAAAAAATTGAAGCCACTTATGATAATGAAGAATAACGTGGCAGTAGTGAGCAGGGTAAGTGCCTTGTGCCTCAACATAACCAATAATATGCGCTTATATATTGAGTAAAATATGTTGTTATAAGTTTCTTCATTCGGTTTTACCTTAAGGCAGTACACACACAGCATAGGAATTATTGTCAGTGAGATTATCCAGGAGCAGAGCAGCGTGATTGTTACAACCTTGAAGAGTGGTGCAGTAAACTCCCCTACATTGGATTCGGCCAGGTAGATGGGCAGAAAGGCTGCAGCAGTCGTTAGCGAGGCGGTTAACAAGGGTATTCGCAACTCGGCAGCAGAATCAATGGCTGCATCCAAAGCCTTTTTTCCCTTTTCCATTTGCACCATGATGTTTTCTGACATAACTATGCCATTGTCTACCAACATGCCAAGCGCAATGATCAAGGCTGCAAGAGAGATCTGGTCAAGGCCGATATTGAATGCCGACATGATAATAATCGCAAGTAGCATGGCAATAGGTATCAGCATTGACACCACCAATCCAGTACGTATGCCCAGGCTGATGAGCATCACAATGGATACAATCAGTACTGCCTGTAACAGACTAATCGCAAAATCACTGACTTTCTTGTCTACCTCGGCCGGAGAAAAATTGATTACATCAAATTCTATGCCATAGGGATAAATTTGATTGAACCGTTCAAGTGCGGCCATGACCTGATCACCAAGCAGAATATTATTGCCGCCTTCACGCATGGCGATGGCAATACCCAGCCCGCGTACTCCAGATGAATGGAGAACCGAGTTCGGAGGATCAACGTATCCTCGGGTAATCCTGGCAATATCTTTCAGGTAGAGAAGACGATCTGAGCCGGGAATCTGAAGAATAGTCTGTTCGATATCTGCAATAGATTCAAAGTTACCACTGGGTTCGAGAGCAATACGTTCATCACCTAAGGTAAAATCGCCGCCGGAAATTATAATGTTGCGTGTCGCCAGTGATTGGGAAAGCTGATAAGGAGAAATACCTAATTCAGATAATCGTGAATTATCATATTCTACGAAAATACGCTCATCCTGTGCACCAAAAATTTCAACCTTGGCGGCATCAGGAATACGTAGTAGTTCAGAGCGCACATCCTCGGCAACCTGATTTAGTTCAGCATAATTGAAACCTTCACCGGTAATCGTCAGCACAATGCCATAAACATCACCAAATTCATCATTTACATACGGCCCGATAATGCCATCTGGCATGTCAACACTGATGTCTTCAACCTTTCTGCGCAGGTTATCCCAGATCGGCCTCATTAATGTATAACTTTCTTTGATGTTTACAGTGACAATGGAAATACCGGTACGTGATTCACTTTTCACAAAATCGAGCTCGGGTAATTCCTTGGCTATATCTTCCAGTTGAGATGATACGAGTTGTTCAACACGTTCAGGGCTGGCACCAGGAAAATAGGTGACAATCTGTGCCGAGCGTATAATAAACCCGGGGTCATAGGCGCGAGGCATATTCAGAAAGGTTTGTATCCCCATCACAAGAATGATGAGCAAAATTAATGACGTAAAGCGATTGTTTTCAATCGCCAGTCGCGTAATGTTCAATTCTCAATTTCCCTGGCTAGCCTGACTTCCAGGCCAGATGACATTTTGCTCATGCCTGCAGTAATGACTTTATCCCCTACTGTCAGCCCCGAGATGATTTCGATTCCCAAATTGGAAAGATCGCCTGTTTCCACAGCACGTCTTTCAACGATACCTTTAGCATCACCCGAGACTGCGACCAAATAGACAAAACGACCTTCACGATCTCCAAGTACAGCATGTGCGGGTACGAAAACATTGCCATTATCAACGGCTCTGTCTGGATCACGCTGGCCGCGCACCGTCACAGACATGCCCGGAAGAACATTATAGCCTTCAATAGCGGGCATGCTGAAAGTTACCTCAAATGTATTTGTGTCTTTATCTGCCTGAGAAGAGACTTCTTTTAAAGATAGTGGAAACTGTTGATCCGGGATCGCATCGAATATGGCATTAACCTCAGGCTTTCCACCTTCACGGACAAGGATCATCACGCTCTCAGGTACGTCAACCTTAATGGTCATGGATGATAGATCCTGGAGCGCATATACTACTTGCATGGCCGACACTTCTTCATAGTTTTCGATATAACGTTTTGCAATGCGTCCATTGAAGGGCGCTCGTAAAAAGGTGTATTCCAGGTTCTGTTTGGCGGTTTCCAGGTTAGCTTTTGCAGTCGCATTCTGCGCTTGCAGCTTGTTAAAGTCTGATCTTGATATCAAATTCTTTTTGATCAGTGTCCGTCCACGATCAAAATCCCCATGCGCCTGATTGTATTCTGCCTGTCGACTTTTTAGTTGAATATTTTGATCGGTAGCATCAAGTTGTGCCAACAATTGGTTCTTTTTAACAAGATCGCCTTCATTTGCCAGCAGTTTTTTTAGTTTCCCCGTTATACGAAAACCCAGTTCGGCTTTCTGCGCAGCGTCGACAACACCGGGAAATTCACGCCAAAAGTTCTGCGATGGCATTGTTACAGTCAGGGTTCTGACTAGTCGGAGCGTTTTCTGTGTTTCAACGGGTCCAGTTGAGTGCTCACAAGATATTAATTGAAATAATGCAAAGGTGAAGAACAGGATTTTTAAAGGCTGGAGTATTTTCATTTGTAATCCATCAGATTCAATGTCCGTATTAATACAATTTGGTCATGTATTTCTTATTATAGAATTAGCCAGTTCTCATGTCAGGTATCAGTAAAGTCCAGGTGCTTGACGAATTTCTAATCCTGAATACTTTGCCATGGACCTTTATTTAAACATTCTGCTCGATGTTGATTGATCAATGCAGAACGACGAGCCATTTTATATTGGCCTCTTAATTTTTCTATTTTACGACTCAGATCAGCACAATGATTTTTTTTCACCCCTTTTTCTTTTGACTCATGTTGGGTCTTTTTTGAGGTATCGGGTTTAAAGTTCAAATCATTATCCGGTATAGATAAATCTAGTTTCGTGGGGTGTTTAATGGGTTCTTTTGACTGCTGAGTGCCAGTAATATTTTCCGCTAATACTACATTAACGCTGAATAAAAGCATGCATGCGATTATGAATGACCTTATCATTTATATAGGTTCCCTACTTAGTATTAATAGCAGATATTATTTAAATATCTTCCAGGTACCATCAGCTTGTTTACATAGAAGATGAATCTGAATACTGGTCAAACCTTCCGCATTGTTTGTAAATCTCGTATTCCGGCAGGCAAGATCATCTCGCTTTATCTTGCTGATGGGCATAACAGAGCCAGAATGACCCGTCACAGGATTTTTCCATGTAATCTCGTTTCCATCTTTGCCTTTTTCAAGTGCATCCACGGCTGTTTTGCGCATGATTTGTTTATCTTCCGGTGTAAAGTAACTGACGGGAGATTGTGCGAGCCAATTCCAGGCAGCAGCCATACTAACACAGGGTAAAAGAGCCAGAAAAAACAATATAAATATAATTTTATTTTTACTCATGGTGCTAACATCCGTTTACGTAATGGCTCTTTAGTGATAACGATTCATGCCCAATAAATAAATCTAGAAAGCTTTCCGAGTATAGTACAAAATTTATGCGGAGCTAGCAATTCTTATAGGCGATGGCATATTGTAGTGAGTCAAATCTCCATACATGAATTCTGCAGGTTATAGTTGATATTCTATGCTTATCCAGATGGGTATGGGCTCACGCTGTTGTAAAAGGAGTAATGCCTGTCGGTACATAACTAACTCAGAAATAGCTCTTATGAGCACAGTATTTTAGTTTTAACATTATTTATAACCTTATTGTGGCGCGCTACAACATACTGCCACCTGTGTAACCAGCTATAATATAATGTATTTTTAGCTCTTCACTACAACAGCACTCGCTCAATCCCACCCTTACTCAACTCGGAGACAAACTTCTTCTGCCAGTCTTCACCTTGCAGATTCCTGACCATTTCTACGACTATATATTCAGTCTTCAGACCCGTATCATTTTCATAACGCGCGAGGCCTTGCTGACAGGCAGGACATGAAGTAAGCAGTTTGACTTCATCTTGCTCAACCTTTTCTTTACCTGTTAATAATTGAATATCTTTATGTAATTCTTCCTGCTTACGGAAACGAAGCTGCGTGGAAATATCCGGGCGCGACACGGCCATGGTGCCCGCTTCGCCACAGCAGCGATCAGACGGACTGACTTCTTTACCTAATAAAGTCGACGCCACTTTAATCGGCGCATGCGTTTTCATGGGAGTGTGACAGGGATCATGATAGAGATATTGTGTGCCCGGTACATCGTCGAGGGTCACGCCTTTCTCCATGAGGTATTCATGAATATCAAGCAGACGACAACCTGGAAATATTTTTTCAAACTCATATCCAAGCAACTGATCCATACAGGTGCCGCAGGAAACAATCACAGTTTTAATATCGAGGTAGTTTAATGTGTTAGCAATGCGGTGAAACAATACTCTGTTTTCAGTTGATATTTTATTTCCACGCGCAAGATCACCGGCGGATTTTTGCGGGTAACCACAACAAATATAACCTGGTGGTAATACAGTTTGGCTACCTGTTTTATATAACATAGCCAGCGTCGCCAAACCGATCTGACTAAATAGTCTTTCGGAACCGCAACCTGGAAAATAAAACACGGCGTCGGACTGACCGCCCTGGATATCAGGGTTACGTAGGATCGGTACTATCTTGCTATCTTCAAGCCCCAAAATAGATCGCATGGGTTGTGAAGGCACACGACTCGGCATGGGTTTATTAATAAGATGAACAACCTGACTACCTTTTTTCGGTTTGCCCGTGGTAATAGGTGGAACATGACGCGCCTGTTTACGTAAAACAGGTGCGAGCATTTTGTTGGCAAAACGCTGTGCCATATATGCCCATTGTATAAGACCCTTGCGCATTACCTTTATCGCCATGGGGTCGGTAATGTTTAAAAACAACATTGATGCCCGTGTGCCAATTGTGGTGCGTTTACGTCCTTGTGAAACAAGGATGTCACGCATGCGAATTGAAACGTCACCGAAATCGATATCAACAGGACATGGTGCCAGACATTTATGGCACACGGTACAGTGATCGGCAATATCATTCATCTCGTCAAAATGACGGATAGAGATGCCACGACGTGTTTGTTCTTCATACAGAAAAGCTTCAATGATCAGGCCAGTCGCAAGTATTTTATTACGCGGCGAATACGACAGGTTGGCTCGTGGTATGTGCGTGGTACAAACTGGTTTACATTTACCACAACGCAGGCAATGACGAATATCATCATTGAGTTTACCGAGATCACTTGCTTCAAGTATCAGCGCTTCTTGTTGTAATAAACGTAATGAAGGCGTGTAGGCATTTTCAACACCTCCATTTTTTGTTAACTTACCGGGATTAAAGCGGTTATGCGGATCGATTATTTGTTTATACTCGGCAAATCTTTCCAGATTTTCATCTGACAGATATTGAATTTTGGTAATACCTATTCCATGTTCACCTGAAATAACGCCATCCAGTTCCACTGCCAGATGCATAACACGGTCGACCACTCTGTCGGCCTCATGCATCATTTCATAATCATTCGAGTTCACCGGGATGTTGGTGTGCACATTACCATCACCGGCATGCATATGCGTGGCAACAAAAATTCGACTTGAACGAATATCTGTATGGATCTTGTCGAGCTGTTCTCTGACCGCCTCAAATTCACGGCCCGAGTAGATTGCCTTGATGGGCTGTTCAACTTCCGTTCGGTAGGAGATACGGCAATCTCGACGTAAAAGTAAATTCAGCAACGTGTCCCCAGGACGTACCTTGTCACGAGTCTCGTCGCCTAATAAATCAAGGTGACTCACTGCCTGGTCATCGAGATTGTCGAGCATTATCTGCCAGCGTTGCTGAATGGCCTTCAGGTACTCAATCGCCGACTGTTTTTTACGCTCCAGTATTTCATTGTTTTCTTCACTGTCCTGATATTCTTCATGGACATGAGTCTCTCGCATATCGCTATCAAAATAGACCTGCAAACCCGCGATCATCGCCAGTTTATTTTTAATCGACTGCTCGATATTTATACGTTCTACCCCTTCGGTATAGTCACCCAGGCGGTCTAGTGGGATTACAACATCCTCATTAATTTTGAAGGCGTTGGTATGCGCTGCAATGGCGGCTGTGCGTGAACGATCTAACCAGAACCGGTGTCTTGCTTCGGGGCTGACGGCGATAAATCCTTCTGCGTCACGGGCATTGGCCAGGCGAACAATTTCAGATGCTGCGGCGGCAACCGCATCAGCATCTTCGCCAGCGACATCAACCAATAACACCATTTTAGGTAACCCTGCACGCGATGCCTTGGTACTGTAATTGACGGCTTTTACGTATCGTTCATCGAGATGTTCCAGACCTGAGAGTAATACCTGCTCATGTCCATCGAGATAATCCTTGGTTTCAACAATGGCTGGCACGGCCTTACTCATATCACTGCCAAAAAACTCAAGACAGACGGTGCGTATTTGTGTTGGCATGTGATGTAACACAAATACACCAGAGGTTATCAGGCCGTCACAACCTTCTTTCTGCACGCCAGGCAGACCACCGAGAAATTTATCGGTTACATCCTTACCCAGACCTTGCTTACGCAATTGATTGCCGGGTATTTTCAATACTGTTGGTTCACCATCAGGTGTTTTAGCATCCGATTTATAACGTGTAATACGAAACTCAACTAACGCCTGCTCATGTATCTTGCCGAGGTTATGATTCAGACGCTCAACTTCCAGCCAACTTGCATCAGGCATGACCATACGCCATGACACCAGGTTATCTAATGTGGTACCCCACAACACCGCTTTTTTGCCGCCGGCATTCATAGCGATATTACCGCCTATGGTGCAGGCATCTTGTGATGTTGGGTCAACTGCAAAAGCAAAACCATTAGCCTCAGCCAGTTCAGATACTCTGCGCGTCACCACGCCAGCCTCTGCCCTGACTGTTGGTACTTCAGTGTCAACACCTGGTAACAGGCACATTTTCACTGCACCCAGACCTTCGAGTTTTTCTGTATTAATAATGGCGGTGTTTTCATGTAGCGGAACGGCTCCGCCCGTATATCCTGTGCCACCGCCACGAGGAATAATTTCCAGACCAACGTCTATACACGTGCGAACCACACTGGCCATTTCTGCTTCGCTATCAGGTGATATCACCACGAAAGGGTAAGCTACACGCCAGTCTGATGCATCGGTTACATGTGAGACCTTGGCCAATCCGCCGAAATCAATATTATCTTTACGGGTAACCTTTACCAGTTGTTTGAGTGTTGTTTGTCTTAAACTACGTTGCTGTGGGAAACAGGCTTCAAAGCTGGCAACAGCCTCGCGTGCGGCGGCTGCCAGCTTGAGTACTTTTTCATCTCCTGCAGCGCGGTTAACTATCTGCTCAATACGATGTCGAAGGGCATGCGTGAGAGAAGCCTGACGTTTACGATTATTGAGCAAATCATCCTGAATATAGGGATTACGCACCACTACCCACATGTCACCCAGTACTTCGAATAACATACGCGCAGATTGTCCCGTCTGACGGGTACCCCGTAATTCGTTGATCACATCCCACATTTCCTCACCCAAAAAGCGGATGACAATCTCACGATCTGAAAAAGAGGTATAGTTATAGGGTATTTCGCGTATACGGGATGTTGTCATGGGTTACCTTCGATTAAAGAACAATTTTAACGCAAAGAGACGAAGGCGCAAAGGATGCAGGGAAAAGAATTGATCAATTACACAATATAAAGCAATACTGCGTATCGGGCGGCCTTTCCTGCCAGTATCAAAACCAGACTCAGTAACCAATGCATTCGCAGCCATCCAGCCACAACACACAACGGATCACCAACGACAGGCAACCACGATAACAATAATACCGGGCTTCCCCAGCGCTTGATCATGCCTAGTGCCTTCTGTTGACGTGGTTTCACCAATGACCTGGCTGGATATTTATATCCAATCCAGAAACCAATCAACCAGGATGACATGCCGCCCAATGTGTTACCAACACTCGCAATCCAGAGCAACTGTAATGGCGGATAATCGGTTTGTGTGTCCATATATATCAGGACGGCCTCAGAGCCCCCCGGGAATAACGTCGAAGAAATAAAGGCGCTAACAAATAGACCTATTAATGAGTAATCTTCCATTAATATATGATAACCAATCAGCTTGCCAATTACTTAAATTGATAATTACTTCTTCTGATTCTATTTTTCCTTAGGCTAAGGCCACTCTCTGGCTTTGTTGATTCCATGGCATCTGTGACTTCAACTTATTAGTTCTTTTTTGAATGAGATACTTGCGGTTAGGCGTCGCTCCTGCGCATCCGTGCGCCCGCGACATCTGTGACTTTAACTTATTAGCTCTTTTTTAATGAGATACTTGCGGTTAGACGTCGCTCCTGCGCATCCGTGCGCCCGCGACATCTGTGACTTTAACTTATTAGCTCTTTTTTAATGAGATACTTGCGGTTAGACGTCGCTCCTGCGCATCCGTGCGCCCGCGACATAAGGCCATCCTTGGCCTAAATAACAAACGGGGCCAAAGGCCCCGTTCAAACGCAATATTACTTAATGTAGTTCTTATTAGAACTTCATGCGCATACCAACAGCTAGTATATCTGTATCAGATCCACCAGTTGTCAGGCTTTCGTGACTGCTGAAACCAGCATGAACACGAGTTTTCTTAGACATGTTGTGGATGAAACCGAGTGTGTAGTAATCACCATCGTTACCACCATCAACATCTTTGTTACCAAACTGTGCAACAACTACGTTGTTACCAAATTTAGCCTGACCACCGAGGAAGAAAATATCGATATCACTAGCCGTATTAAGATCTAATTGCTCATACTGACCAGAAACCTTGAAGTTACCGAATTTAACCTGACCACCGATCTTGATGGCATCACCACCAGCTGTGGTCTCATTCTCAACACCAGCCAAGAATACTTCAAACATTTTTTGTTTGAATTTCAAACCAAAGCTGTAATCACCGCCTGTGCCTGCACCTTCGTCAGGACTGTAAGTAGCCCAGCCACTGAAACCACCCATTTTAGGAGTTTTATAGCCAATATTGTTTGACATAAAACTATTGTGGCCGTATTTACCACTACCCAGCTCACCCTTGGACATACCATTAGCACCACGTGCTTCAAGTAAAGTTGCTACGAATGGGTCATACTTAACACCACCAGAGTATTTATAGGCAGACTTCAGGTTACCTGCTTCAACTGTACCGAAACCACCTTTCAAACCAACGAAAGACTCACGCTGGCCAGTAGCTGCACCACCAGAAGTCGTATCCAGCTTCCATTCGAATTTAGCGATTGCAGTCAGGCCGTTACCCAGCTTTTCTGAAGCCTTTACACCTAAACGGCCTCGGGCATTATCAGTAACGACTGTTTGGTCAGTAGTACCATTATCAACCTGACCAACCTCAACTTGCGCATGTCCATATACTGTTACACCGGCAGATGCTGTACTGGATGCTACTGCAAGTGCGATCGCACTTACCAATAAATGTTGTTTCATTTTCATTTCTCACTCCGTTTTTAGAAATTTTTGTAGTTCACATGTGGATAATAGCAACAATCTGTAATTACGCAACAAATTATCTAAAAAACAACAAATCTGCAAAATAATACTTACATATGATTAACACATATCTGCAAACAAGTATTTTACATGTTTGTTTTAACAGCAATTGAAATGCACAGGAGGTTTACACTTGGCTTTTGAGGTCTAGAGAGTACTCTATTTGGTTGTGTTTTTGACTTGGATATAAACTGAGAGACGCCGCTCCCGCCCTTCGTGGGCTCCGCGACTAACAGGCCATACCGATAGAAAAATCAATAAACGGTCCAAAGTGCCATTCATATGAAAAATAGATAAACGGTGATAATGCAACTTTAAATTATTGGTGTATTTTTCTTGGGATACTTACTGTGAGGTGCCGGCCCCGCCCTTCGTGGGCTCCGCGACATAATAGGTGTTTGAATTCTCTACGCTGAATTAAGTGTGATATTTGCTGTTAGACGTCGCTCCTGCGCATCCGTGCGCCCGCGACATAAGGCCATCCTTGGCCAAAAAAACGGGGTCCCTAAGGACCCCGTTCAAACTTTAATACTACTTTATAAAGTTTTTATTAGAACTTCATGCGCATACCAACAGCGAAGATATCTGTATCAGATCCGCCAGTTGTCAGGCTTTCGTTGCTACTGAAACCAGCAGTCAGACGAGTTTTCTTAGACATATTGTGGATGAAACCGAGTGTGTAGTAATCACCATCGTTACCGCCGTCAACATCTTTGTTACCGAATTGAGCAACAACTACGTTGTTACCAAATTTAGCCTGACCACCGAGGAAGAATATATCGATGTCGCCAGTACTAGTATCTAACTGCTCATACTGACCAGAAACTTTGAAGTTACCGAATTTAACCTGACCACCGATCTTGATGGCATCACCACCAGCTGCGTCGTCATTGTTAATACCAGCAACGAATACTTCAAACATTTTCTGCTTGAATTTCAGGCCGAAAGAGTAGTCACCGTCTGCGCCATTACCAGCACCGGCTTCATCAGGACTGAAAGTAGCCCAAGCACTGAAACCACCCATCTTAGGAGTCTTGTAGCCAACTGAGTTAGACAGGAAGCTGTTATGACCGAATGCGCCGTTACCCAGCTCACCCTTAGACATACCATTACGACCACGTGCTTCAAGTAAAGTCGCTACGAATGGGTCATATTTAACACCACCAGAATATTTATAAGCAGACTTCAGGTTACCCAGTTCAACAGTACCGAAACCACCTTTCAAACCAACGAAAGACTCACGCTGGCCAGTAGCTGCACCACCAGAAGTAGTATCCAGCTTCCATTCGAATTTAGCAAGAGCAGTCAGGCCGTTACCCAGCTTCTCAGAAGCCTTAACACCTAAACGACCACGAGCGTTATCTGTAACGACTGTCTGGTCAGTAGTACCGTTATCAACAGAACCAATTTCAACCTGAGCGTGACCGTAAACTTTTACGCCAGCAGATGCGAACATAGGAGCAGCAGAGATTGCAGCGCCAACAGCAAGAGCAAGTAATTTCTTATTCATTAAGAGTTCCTCATTAATTATTTTATGATTGTTTAACTTCGTGAACAACTATAACAACATTTTGGATTAATGCAACAAAACGATACAAAAAAACTACAATAATGATTTTTCGTGTTATTTTTACAACAAATTATTTAACTCTTTGATAATTATGAATAATAATTAAATATTACTCATGCTTTTCTATTTATTTTTTATCTCATATGGAAATTAGACGAGAATTATTTAACATTTAAGCAATATTGCAACCATCAATTGGCTTATCTTGTAGCAAAATAACTACAATGGTCAAACGCTCACAAAACACACCTGAAACACCGCCTTTATTAATCAGTGTTTAAGCTTTCAATACAATACCATTAGAAATAACCACGAGTGCGGGTTGTTTATTTTGGCTGGGGCATAGTGCCAATCAACCGGAAAATATATAAACGGTAAACAAAGATTATGAGGCACTTTCTGCACACGAAGTGCTAATTACCGTTTATATATTATTCAGATGCATGGCACTTTGGACCGTTTATTGATTTTTCAATCGGTATGGCCTGTTAGTCGCGAGTCTACGAAGGCATTTGCTAGCGAACCAACCAGATTAATATTGAGATTGGGACAATACACAATACTATATAGTGTGAGACGACGCTCTTGCGCTTCCGTGCGCCCGCGTCATAAGGCCATCCATGGGTAACAGGCCATGCGTTCGAAAAATAAATAAACGGTCCAAAAAAACCCGCCATGTGGGCGGGTTGTTTATTTTGGCTGGGGAACAAGGATTCGAACCTTGATTGGATGAGTCAGAGTCATCTGTCCTGCCGTTAGACGATTCCCCAATAAACAGTAACGAGGAACTACTACTAAGCGATGAAACGCTGTGCGTATTATCGTTTAGAGAACTGAGGAGCTCGTCTTGCTTTGTGCAGACCGACTTTCTTACGTTCAACCTTACGGGCGTCACGTGTAACAAAACCGGCTTTACGTAATGATGGACGCAGTGTTTCGTCATATTCCATCAAAGCGCGTGTGATACCGTGACGAATTGCACCGGCCTGGCCGCTGATGCCACCACCCGTTACATTAACGTAGATATCGAATTTATCTAATGCTTCAACCAATTCTAATGGTTGGCGTACAAGCATTCTGGCAGTTTCACGACCGAAGTACTGCTGCAGTGTGCGCTTGTTTATTTGAATATCGCCATTACCTGGGCGTAAGAAAACACGTGCTACTGATGTTTTACGACGACCGGTTGCGTAATATTGTTCTGTTGCTGCCATAGTTGTTTCCAGTTTAAGCTGAATTCAGCTTGCTTATATTTCCAGTGATTTAGGCTGCTGCGCTGCATGTGTGTGTTCTGCACCTGCAAAGACTTTGAGCTTTTTAAACATTGCACGACCCAGTGGGTTTTTAGGCAACATACCTTTAACGGCTTTCTCAATGACACGAGTAGGCGCTTTCTGCAGGAGTTTCTCCAGCGTGATTGATTTAAGGTTACCAATATATCCAGTATGATGATAATAAGTCTTCTGCTTCATCTTATTACCTGTCACATGGATTTTTTCAGCATTGATAACAACTATATAGTCACCAGTATCAACGTGAGGCGTATACTCTGCCTTATGTTTACCACGTAAACGGCGAGCAATCTCTGACGCCATACGGCCAAGGGTTTTACCCTCCGCATCGATAATATACCAATCGCGTGTTACTTCTGCCGGTTTTGCACTAAAGGTCTTCATTTTTTCCTACTCCGAAAACATTAAACCCTGCGGTCTAAAGAGCCGGAAATATTACATAAGAAAGGCGTGATATTCAAGCATTATTCGCTGAAAAAAGATAATAAATCGAATACTTGGAAAATTGCAGCACTTAAAAGGACTTTTATCTTTCTATCTCTCAGATATATAGGGTTTTATTACGGTCGTCCTAGCCTTCACGGTGGGTGCAGTCAGCAATGGGAAATTTACTTTCTCGTAATAATAAATTCGATATGCGCTGATACACGCCGCTCTTTGCCATCCATGGCATCACGGCATAAGCCCTTCCGTGGGCAAAAAAAAAGCGCAGCAAAGGTAGGAGCTGCGCTTAAATATATCCACCAAAGGAGGATGGAGGAGTCAGATTTAGCCAAACAGTTGTCCGCTAAATCAGTATGTAAGTATTTTCTAATATTCTTGAATGATTGTCAACACTAAATATCAAAATAATACTTTTTCCATAATAATCCATTGGTAATTTTGTGGTAATTAGACGTGATAGGCACTTAGACCCCCCTTAAGCTTTTCGAGCATAGTGCTAAAATTTGGAAGCATATATACAGTGATACACCTTGCCAGGGTTACTTCATATACCAATGTTCTCTCTCGTCATAATAAAGGTAATTAGGTTTTCTACGCTGAATTAAAGATGATATTTGCTGTTAGACGTCGCGCCCGCGACCATAGTATTACTCTAACTCTAAACTTTTATTTGCATTTAAATTTCTATATGGGCTGTGAGACGTCGCTCCTGCGCATCCGTGCGCCCGCGACCATAGTATTACTCTAACTCTAAACTTTTATTTGCATTTAAATTTCTATATGGGCTGTGAGACGTCGCTCCTGCGCATCCGTGCGCCCGCGACATAAGGCCATCCTTGGCCAAAAAAAAAGGCCGACTAATGTCGGCCTTATATTCTTATAACTTTTCACTGCTCTTATAATTCATTCAAAATCCGCTTTCGGGTTATTTTATATTCTTCTTTTGTAATCACACCCTTTTCATATAAATCACTTAACTCTTTCAGACGCTTTTCAACTTTACTCATCTTTTTCTTTGCCGGTTGTTTTACAGGCATTGCTTTCGTCTGCACAGGTGCTGTTTGTGTTACGACAGGTTTTCCACTGCATTTGAGCTTTGCGTGAATAGGCTTGGCAAGTACGCCATCATTAACCTTTAAAGTAAAGTCTTCACAACCTTGTTTCTTGATGGCCAGTACACCTTCTGCACTTAATGCCCAATCTGTCCAACCAGTTGGAAATTGCTTGTATAGATTACTACGTAATGGCGTTGTACCAATTTTGAGACCATTAGCATAAACGCTAGCGCCAGAAGGATTGGACGTTACATTCGGAGCCGCGTCCTTGATCGACGAAGAGCCGCAAGCCTGTATTAATATAGCTATACAACTCAACAAAATAAATTTCTTCAACATATCTACCTCCATCGGAAATGAAGTTGCAAACAAAACAAACCCCGGATTAACCGGGGTTTGTCATACTTCAGTTAAACATTAATCAATTTTAGAAGATATGTGTCAACTGCATTGCTAAACGTTTGTCGATACCATCGACATTTCGATTTGGCCCAACGTTTGTGCCAAAACCAGTAAAGTGAACATCACGATTAGACAAATTCACTGTCAGGCGTGTTTTCTTGTTGAAGTGATACTGGAATCCTATCAGGAAGTCCTCAAACTCTACCTCAGCGACAGAATCTTCCATTCTGGTTAATAATGAGTAACGCGCATCAATTTCCCACTTGGTATTAGGAATAAAATAACCCGCTTCTATATACCATGAATTGGCTTCAGCATTTGAATTCAGACCATTTGAAGGATGATTCGGGTTACCAATTGATGGCGGCAATAAACCGAAGCTTGGTTTATCTGGGCCCTGGAAGATAACTCCCTTGGCCTTGATCCACTCAGCCGTTACACGGAAAGGCAATTTGTAGTACTTGGTACCAACCCCGTAACGTTTACGCTCATATTCCTGAGGATTATGTGTCGAGTCATCTGTGCCGTCAATATAACGGTCACCATTGGTATACCATGCAAATGTCTTCCAGTCCTGACGACGTGGGCCTGCACCTTTAAATACCTTCGCAAATGAAGCATATAAATGCAGGTCTTTATTCTCGTCATTGTCTGAAGCATTCAGACCATTACCGTTACCCACCATAATAGAGTAACTGGCTTCCCATGTAGGCGCTACTTTAAAGGTATTAAACACCTGCACACCCACGTCACGTGCAGCTGACACAGATTGATTGTAGCCGTTTAAAGACGTACCTACTGGTAATGTCTGCGCACCAATGTTACCCGTATAGTTTCTGTTTGCTGGGCGCTCAAGCAACAGCTGGTTTGTACCATCAGTGAAGTTTACATAATCTATCAAGGCGATACCCTGGTAGATTTCTTCAGCCATTGGCACTTTGAATAAACCGGCACGAACACGACCAACTTTCTTAAGGTGATTCAACGTAATACTGGCATCGGTAATCTTGGCAAATGAATTGCCAGGTGCCGTAATTGCATTGTTGCCGAATTCAACCAGGAAGAAATAGTTAACATTCGAATCAAGTGGCATACCTGTACCACGCACACCGATACGCGCACGGTTTATATTGAATGCAGATTGACTATCCAGGTTTGGACCAATTAATTTTGGTGGGATATAACAATCTGTTGCACCACCGGCACAACCAGTACCTGCGCCACCACCTGTACCTGGATTAGCATCACTATTATCATATTGATACTGCGCCTGAATAAAACCCCAAACCCTGGCACGTGCAGCCTGACCATCACGCTCAGTACCTTGTACTGTCAACCAGTCAGTTGCTTGCGCAGGAGCAGTGATGCCACCCAAAGCGGCTACACACGAAGCTGCCAGCATCGTTTTCTTTAACTTAAATTTCATCTTTATCTCCTCAGACATAAAATGTTTAATGCTTGTTTATTAATTTTTGATCTTTCTAATTATGGTTTAACCAGAACGTAACCTTTAGCAACCAGGTCCAGTATCTGCACAACACCCGCTTTAACTTTCACTGCATGTTTGCCAAGCTTAATAGCATGTTTTTTACTCATGTTACGTACAGTATTAGAGCAAGCACTGAAGCGAACACCCTTTTGCGCCAAACCATCGATACGACCAGCATTGGCATTCCCATCGAACATCAGACGTAACCCTGGACCGAAGGCAACGATTTCAATATCGACATCATCTTCACCGTAATGTTTGACAATATTACCTGCCACGTTAAGTACTAATGTTTGTTTAAAAGGATTTGGATCACTGATTTGCAGTACAATTTTATGTTTTGCAAATGGGTTGGCTGCTTGCGCAACAAAGCCACCCAGTGTTAAGGAAGCTGCCACCAAGATAGACGCCAACTTCAAAAGTGGTTTTTTCATGTTTCTGACTCCTAGGTCTGATTTAATAATAATATTTTTATAAACAGGCAGGTTGCAAGTTCTACGTGTATCCGAACAACAACAAGCTTGTCATATTTACAATAGACGCTTGCATTGTTGCATTTATTCCATAGTCTGCCAAATTTATTGAAACATTCGTTAATTAGCATTTAATGATTTACTGAATATGGAATAATTCACATCCTTGCTTCGTCTTAGTATCATTCATTTCACAATTAGCATGAAATTGAGAATAGACAGGCATATGAATCCAATAAAACGTTTTTGCAAAGAACGAGAACTAAAAAACAGAATTGCAGAACAACGCGATCGATTGTTCCGTATCGCCTATTCCTGGTGCCATGACAAAACACTGAGCGATGACCTTACGCAAGAAACCATGACCAAGGCATTAAATAAATACGCCAGCCTGAAAAATCCTGATTCATTAAACTGCTGGTTATATGGCATTCTTGCAAATTGTTGGCGCGACCATTTCAGACGTTCACGCGAAATGAATAATATTGATGATTGTGATTTTACAAATGATGAAACACCCGAGTCGCAATATGAGCGTCAATTGATTACTGAATCAATCTTATCAGCTATTGAACAGCTACCGATTAAACAACGACAGGTGTTAAGCCTTGTTGATCTTGAAGGCTTTAGTTATGCCGAAGTAGCCACTATTCTTGAAACACCTATCGGTACGGTTATGAGTCGATTGTGTCGCGCGCGTAAAGTATTAACCCATGAATTACTGGATTTAAAAAAACAATCGTCAGACGATCAAACTCCATTTATCAGGAGAGTAAAATGAAACAGCCTCAAGATTATTCAGATGAGTTTCTGAACGCCTATATCGACGGTGAACTGGATCAGGAGGAAACGGGGCAGCTACTCGATGAACTCAGGTACAACCCGGTCTTGAATCAACGTATTACCAATCTGCAAAAAGTTCGTGAAATGGTTCGTTATGCCTATCACGATGCGCTGCCTGACATTCGGCAGAACCAGACAGAAACACAACGACCATCACGTTCCAGGTTAGCAATTGCCGCGAGTCTTATTTTATCACTGGGTATCGCACTGGGTTGGGGTTTACATCTGCATAGCCGATCTTCTGATGGTTTATTACAAATTGCAGAGGCCATTCAAATCAAGTCTGCTACTGCCAATCAGCAACAGGAAATGAAACTGGTGTTACATGTAACGACTAACGCCAAACACAAGATCAATACCGTCCTTGATGAAGCAGAGGCCTTACTTGAATCTTATAGCGCGTTAAAAAAACAGGTTAAGCTGGATGTGCTCACCAACGGTAAGGGTCTGGCTTTACTGCATGCCAAACACTCGCCATACAGTGAACGCATACAAGCACTACAGGAAAAATATAAAAACCTGACATTCAAGGCTTGCCAGAACGCTATCAATCGCGCACGCAAACGCTCGGGTAAAGAGGTGGTCATATTACCGCAAGCTGTCATAGTGCCATCGGCGTTGGGTGAGATCATTAAGAAACAACAGGACGGCTGGTCTTATATCAAGATTTAAATTAGTGAACAGGTAGGAGCGGCATTCAGCCGCGATTTTAAATGTCGCGGCTGAATGCCGCTCCTACATCTGAACCATTTTCGTCTAAATCTTTACCTTTCCCCTGAATCCAGCAACAAGCGCTCCACAACCTTGCCATTTTTCAAATGCGCTTCTAAAATCTCATCCAGATCAGCCTTGTCAACATAGGTATACCAGGTTGCTTCAGGATAAATCACGAGCACGGGCCCGAGAGCACAACGATCAAGGCAACCCGCCGTATTTATTCGTATACCGCCCTCACCTGATAACCCCAGCTCTTTGCTTTTTGTTTTCAGGTATTTGCGCATACTAATCGCATCAAAATCCTGGCAGCAGGCACGACCATCTGTTCGCTCATTGGTACAGAAAAAAACATGATGTTTATAATAAGACATAGGCAATAGGCCAAGATAAGAGAGTAAAGTTACAGGAAATGATATATCATTTACATAACAGTAGCCAATAGACGCAACAATCATTTACCCTTGCATTTTTTAACTTACACCTGGTTCTAATATGGAAAAAAGACACTACAACCCGGCTGATTTATTCATCTCAAATATTGACCAGGCATTACGCACCCTGTTTGGCCAACCCGAAATAACTGAGCGCCACAACCCGGCTGAGAACATTGATGAGACTGAACTGACCGAGACAGAATGCCAGCATGTCGCAGGCCTCATGCGAATTAACCATACGGGTGAAGTTTGTGCTCAAGCCCTCTATCAGGGACAAGCCCTGACAGCCAAACTGCCGAAGGTAAAACAGAGCATGCAACGGGCAGCACAGGAAGAAAATGATCACCTTGACTGGTGTCATGAACGCTTACAGGATTTTGGCAGCCATACCAGCTATCTAAATCCCTTATGGTATGCCGGTTCATTCGCTATTGGCGCCACCGCAGGTTTGATTGGAGATAAATGGAGCCTTGGGTTTGTAGCTGAAACTGAAAGCCAGGTAGTTAAACATCTGGATAGCCACCTGCAACAGATACCCGAAAATGATAAGCGCACACGCGCCATTCTCGAACAAATGAGAACCGACGAAGAACATCATGGTGCAATTGCCTTGAATGCAGGCGGCGCTCAGTTACCAGAGCCTGTAAAAAGAATAATGGGTTTGACATCGAAGATCATGACAAGTATTGCATATAGGATCTAAAAGTGTAGGAGCGGCATTCAGCCCCGACATTAAAAATCGCGACTGAATGCCGCTCCTGCCATCTGAACTATTTTCCTCTATATCTTCACCTTACCCCGAGGAATATTTCTGCCATGAAAAATCTCGGCCATTTCTTGTTTTAATTGTTCCGTAATTTTCTTTTGCTCTTTTTTCGTCAATTCAGAGGCGCCTTTGCCAAACAGATATTTACTAATATCAAATTCCTGCAACATCATTTTTGTGTGAAATATATTTTCCTGATACACATTAACGTCCATCATAGAATATAGTTCAAGCGTGTCTCGAGATAAAAAATTCTGAATCGAATTTATATTGTGATCAATAAAATGTTTTTTGCCGCGCGTATCACGCGTAAAACCGCGCACACGATAATCCATGGTGACAATATCCGATTCAAAACTATGAATAAGATAATTCAATGCCTTCAACGGCGACACTCGTCCACAAGTTGAAACATCAATATCAACCCGAAAAGTACTAATACCTTGATCAGGATGGCTTTCGGGGTAGGTATGAACTGTGATATGACTTTTATCAAGATGCCCAATCACGGCATCCGGCAGCGGCCCCGGTGACTCTGCATTTGAAATTTCTTCTGCGATGACAGGCTCTTCTGAAATCAGCATTGTCACGCTGGCACCTTGAGGCTCATAATCCTGTCGTGCAATATTCAGGATCGTTGCACCGATTATCTCGGCCACATCTGTCAAGATATTTGTCAGACGCTGAGCATTATACTCTTCATCTATGTATTCAATGTACTCTTGCTGGTGATGAGACTCATCCGCATAACAAATATCATAAATATTAAAACTCAAGGTCTTGGTAAGATTATTAAAACCATGCAATTTTATCTTTTTTTGCTTTACCAATGTCGACGCTCCTCAACAAGCCGCAATAGGTGGGTGGTAAATAATCTGAACAGTAGTACCGAATGGATCAAAACAATAAAAACTACGTGCGCCATCACGGTGTGTTTTTGGTTGCGTTCGCATTTCAATATCATGTGCTTTCAAAAAACCATACCAGTCGTCTACATCTTCAGGTGTTTTTAATATATAACCAATATGATCCAGCACCTGGTCTCCGCTTACTGCAAAACCTGGCTCGCCCTTATGCAGCGCCAGGTTATCATTTCCAGACGTCAGATAGACATTATCTTTATCAGGCCGCCATTCGACATTCATACCCATTAAATCTACGTAGAATTTTTCAGCCAATTCCATATCTGTCACAGTCAATGCCACGTGTCTCATGCCCGTTGTAGGGTTTGGTCTTTTCATACGCTAATGCTCAGTATCAATAATTTCATAGTCATGTGTTATCTCGGCCGTTTGCCCCAACATTATCGATGCAGAGCAATATTTTTCTGCCGACAATGACACTGCTCGTTGTACATGGCTTTCCTTAAGGCCTTTACCCTTAATAATGAAATGCGCATGAATTTTTGTAAATACCTTGGGTATGTCTTCTGCCCGCTCAGCCTCAATCTCAATGATACAATCATCTACGGCCTGCCTCGATTTCTTTAACATTTGAATCACGTCGAAAGCGGTACAGCCGCCCATTCCCATGAGCAACATTTCCATCGGCCTTGGGCCCAGATTTTTACCACCATGATCAGGTGCGCCATCCATCACTAGTGCATGCCCGCTGCCTGATTCAGCCATAAACGCGACATTTTCCACCCACTTTATTCTAGCCTTCATGAATCAATCTCCACACCTGTTTTCTGACAGAACCTTAAGTCCTGTGAATTTCAACCGTTATATATAGTATTATACGTTGTCTAAGGACTATACTTATAGGCTTCATAGCCGTTTAGTGACAATTAACGTTCGGTAAAAATAAAAACCTGCTTGTCTCCACTCGCGTTTTGAGGTTATATAGCGGATATCTATACAGGAAATAAACATATTTACATGGCTAAACTACCTATTAAAAGTACCGTCAGTCCAGTAATCGCTCGCTTTTTATCAGCCTGCCATACAAAAAAATACGCAACAAAAACGGTCATAATCCATGCTGGTGACACGCCCGACGTACTCTACTACATCATTGAAGGTTCTGTCAGCGTACTGATCGAAGATTCAGATGGACGAGAAATTGTGCTTGCCTATTTGAATAAAGGTGACTTCTTCGGAGAAATGGGTCTATTCGACGATTCAACTCGTAGCGCCTGGATCAGAACAAAAACCAGCTGTGAACTTGCTGAAATCAGCTATGAACGTTACCGCCAATTGGCCAATGAAGACCCTGACATACTGTTTGAGCTAGCATCACAAATGGCAATGCGGTTACGTAAAACCAGCCGTAAAGTAAGCGACCTGGCGTTTCTGGATGTCACAGGTCGTATTGCAAGAACCCTGCTTGATTTGTGTAAAGAACCGGACGCCATGACTCACCCTGATGGCATGCAGATCAAGATTACGCGCCAGGAAATTGGTCGAATAGTAGGCTGTTCTCGTGAAATGGTTGGACGTGTACTCAAAAATCTGGAAGAACAGGGCCTTATTTCAGTCAGTGGCAAAACCATCGTTGTATTCGGAACACGTTAGACAAACTACTTCTTTTCAGAAAATGAAAATCGATCACCTGCCTGAGCCTCAAAATGATCCGCCGCACTACCTTGATTAACTGCGATCTCTAACAATCCATTGGCATTTTTATAAAAAAATGCCTGCTTTGCTGATACGTCTGAGAAGGTCCTGGCATTGCATACTAACCGTCCTTTGAAATGTATACATTTTCCATCAGGCACATTTTCAGCTCGGTAACCACTGATCAGATTACCATAGTGATCAACATAAACTATACGTGGCACGTCTTCAGGCATACTGGCTATTTGCTTATTCCCAGCCCATGGTTGAAGTGACGACAAATCACCTCGTGCAATTTGTGCCGCCACAGGTGCAAAGACATCACGACCATGAAAGCTGCTAGAAACTTGACTCATATCTACATCAATATGCCACCAGTCAATTTTCCGGGCTCGTGCGGCCAGTACATCTAACAGGCCATTATCAGGACCGACAAACCACTGGTCATCTATTCTGGCTACTATAGCCTCACGTTGACCACCAACACCAGGGTCTACAACACAGATGAATACCGCATGTTGAGGGAATTCATCTATATAAGCCGGTAGTAGATATGCGCCTGCGGTAATTTCAAAATTAGGTACGTGATGAAACAGGTCTATGATTTGCTCATTTGGGACCTGCTGTGCTAGTACGGCTTTCATTTGGCCGATGTAGGGGTCGGTAGTGCCGAAGTCGGTGAAGAGGATAATCATGGGGTGATATTAGCAGAAATATTTTTTTGTATCCTGTCGCAAGATTTAACCATATTATATTTTTTTACTGTAAAGGGCCGGGGCTCGTCCCGGCGGCCGAGTCACTTTTCTTTGCGTGCTCAAAGAAAAGTAACCCAAAGAAAGAGCACCCGACGACTTGCCCCTCATTTTCAATGAGGGGTTCCCTGCGCTTCTCGCAAAAACCGGCAGTCGCTGCAAACTCGCAGTTAATCTAGCGAAGCTAGATTAATCACTCAGACATGCAACTCCCTTAATCCGGTTTTTGCTGCGATGCTCAGCTGCGCCAACGGGACTGGTCACCTCGATAAGCTTTTATTTGAACAATTGGTTTTCTTCAATTAGCAAAACACTTATACAAATAAAACCCCGTATTCCTTGAGGCCCCTTATAGCAAGCCGAGCACAGGTTATGGGCAAGCAAAGAAAAGAACCACGGCTGCCGGGACGGACCCCGGCCCTTTGAACTATTAATACTTATCAAAGGCGAACCGACTTATCCAACCACCAAATACAAAAAAGCCGGTCAAGAGACCGGCCTTTTTTAAATATCAAACCAAGCTAAACTTAATCTTCGTCACCATCCTCTGGAATCGGACGATCAACCAACTCAACAAAAGCCATTGGTGCTGCATCTCCTGGGCGATTTCCACACTTAAGAATACGCAGGTAACCACCTGGACGACCCTCATAACGTGGGCCAATTTCTGTAAACAACTTACCCAGCATTTCCTTATCACGTAACCTTGAGTCAACAAGACGACGGTTAGCAACAGAATCTACCTTAGCAGTAGTGATCATTGGTTCTACAACACGACGTAACTCTTTTGCCTTGGCCAAAGTAGTACGAATGAATTCATGACGAATTAAAGACGCAGACATATTACGGAACATCGCCGTACGATGACTGCTGTTACGATTTAATTGTCGACCTGATTGGCGATGACGCATGACTAATATCCCAAATACAAAAAATTAAATTCTATAATACCTTAAACAACGGCCGTTTCTTCAGCTTTCAGGCTGGCTGGTGGCCAGTTTTCAAGCCTCATACCCAGAGATAGCCCGTGAGAAGCAAGCACATCCTTGATCTCGGTAAGTGATTTCTTACCCAGATTAGGTGTTTTCAGTAACTCAACTTCTGTACGCTGTATAAGATCACCAATATAGTAGATGCTTTCTGCCTTTAAACAGTTAGCTGAACGTACTGTCAGCTCAAGATCATCTACTGGACGCAGAAGAATAGGATCAATTTCTGATTCAACTTCTTCAGGTTGCTCGTCATCATTGCCTTGCAGGTCAACGAACACAGAAATCTGCGATTGCAAAATACCCGCTGCTTTACGAATAGCCTCTTCAGGATCAACCGTACCGTTTGTTTCTAAACCAATGATCAGTTTATCCAGGTCTGTACGTTGCTCAACACGCGCACTTTCTACATTATATGTAATTCGATACACAGGGCTGAAAGTAGCATCCAGTAAAAGCTGGCCTATTGGACGGCTTTCCATATTTTTAGCGCGAACTGTAGCAGGTACATAACCACGACCACGTTCTACTTTCAACGTCATGTTCAACTCACCTTCCTGAGTCAGGTTAGCAATGACATGATCTGGATTAATGATCTCGACGTCATGATCAAGTGTAATATCACTTGCCAAAACAGGACCCTGACCTTTCTTACGTAATGTCAGTGTTGCTTCGTCGCGAGCATGCATATTGATGGCTAAACCTTTAAGGTTCATCAATATCTCAATTACATCTTCCTGAACGCCTTCGATAGCAGTGTATTCATGTAATACACCTTCAATCTGGGCTTCTACTACTGCACAGCCTGGAAGCGATGACAGCAGAATACGTCGTAATGCATTACCTAAGGTATGACCGAAACCACGCTCTAGAGGCTCTAATGTAACCTTGGCACGACGTTCATTCGTAATCTGTACATCCACCACACGTGGCTTAAGCAAATCTGTAACAGAACCTTGCATGTATGATCCTCTCTAATTACCTTATTTTGAGTAAAGCTCAACAACCAAATGTTCATTGATATCAGATGGCATGTCAGTACGTTCAGGTGCTGACTTGAATGTACCTGTCATCTTTTTAACATCAACATCAATCCAGTCTGAAAAACCTCGTTGCTGTGCCATATCCAGTGCAGATTGAATACGACCTTGATTACGGCCTTTTTCAGTTACTGAAATAACATCACTGGCTTTCACATGATAGGATGGCACATTTACTTTACTGCCATTTACTTCAATACCTTTATGTCTGACTAATTGACGTGCTTCATCGCGTGATGCTGCAAAACCCATGCGATAAACGACATTGTCCAGACGACATTCGAGAAGTTGCAACAGGTTTTCACCGGTTGAACCCTTCAAACGTGCAGCTTCTTTATAGTAGTTACGGAATTTAGCTTCCAGAACGCCATAGGTGCGACGTAATTTCTGCTTTTCACGTAACTGAACTGCATAGTCAGATAAACGTGTGCGACGTTGACCATGAACACCAGGAGGTGTTGGTCTATTTTCAATAGCACACTTTGAGGAAAAACACTTTTCCCCTTTTATGTATAATTTAGTACCTTCTCTACGACACAAACGGCACTTGGGACCTGTATATCTTGCCACTGATAACCTCCAGTTAAACTCTACGCCGTTTAGGTGGGCGGCAACCATTATGTGGGATAGGAGTAACATCGGTGATGTTAGTGATCTTCAGGCCAAGTGCATTCAAGGCACGAACAGCTGATTCACGACCAGGACCGGGGCCCTTAACCATTACTTCTACATTCTTCATACCGTATTCCTGCGCAACTTTACCTGCACGCTCTGCTGCAACCTGTGCTGCAAATGGCGTACTTTTACGCGAACCACGGAAACCTGAACCACCTGCAGTTGCCCAGGATAATGTATTACCCTGGCGATCCGTGATGGTAACAATCGTGTTGTTAAAAGAAGCATGTATGTGGGCTACCCCATCAGATACATTAATCTTCTTTTTACGTGCTGCTGGCTTTGCCATATCGTAATTACCTAAATAAACTTAAATTCTGTAGAAAAACTATTAACGCTTGATTGGTTTGCGCGGACCTTTTCGAGTTCGAGCATTTGTCTTTGTGCGTTGTCCACGTAATGGCAAACCACGACGATGACGGATACCACGAAAACAACCCAGATCCATCAAACGTTTAATATTCATGGTCACTTCACGACGAAGGTCACCTTCAACTGTGAATTTACCTACTTCTGTACGCAACTTCTCAAGCTCATCTTCAACCAATTCTGCTATTTTGGTAGTAGGACTAATCCCTGCTGCCTCGCAGATTGCTTTAGCGCGCGTCAGGCCAACACCATATATAGATGTTAACGAAATTACTGCATGCTTGTTGTCTGGTATATTTATACCTGATATACGGGCCATTCCACTTTCCTCTTACACAAATACAATTACCGGAGTCTTTTCCGGCGAGCGCGCCATAATAGCTTAAAACTCAACAAAAATAAACTTCAGAATCAACCCTGGCGTTGTTTATGTCGTGGCTCTTTACAGATCACGCGAACAACACCTTTACGGCGTACAATCTTACAGTTACGGCACATTTTTTTTACAGATGCGCGAACTTTCATTTGCCTACTCCAACTAAAAACAGCGTGATCTTGCTTAACGCCTTGATTTAAAACAGTTTACTTAAGGTCCAGGTTTACCATACCCTTTCAGGTTTGCTTTTTTCATCAAGCCATCATACTGCTGAGACATCATATGAGCTTGCATCTGGGCCATAAAGTCCATCACTACTACTACAATTATTAAGAGTGATGTACCACCAAAGTAAAATGGTACATCCCAATATAAAATCAAAAACTCAGGTAACAAACACACTGAGGTGATATAAATCGCACCCGCCATGGTCAATTTTGACAATACGCCATCGACATATTTGGCTGTTTGTTCACCCGGTCGTATACCAGGAATAAATGCCCCTGATTTTTTCAGGTTTTCTGCAGTTTCGCGCGAATTAAACACCAGCGCGGTATAAAAGAAGCAGAAAAATATAATCAGCATGGCATATACAAATACATACATTGGCTGACCTGGCGACAATAGCTGGGCAAAATCACCTAACCATTGCATCCCTTCTGAATTCTCACCTACCCATTTACCCATGGTAGCCGGAAATAATATCAGGCTGGAAGCAAATATGGGTGGAATAACACCCGCCATATTCAACTTCAATGGTAAATGACTTGTCTGGGCTGCGTACATCTTGCGACCCTGCATTCTTTTTGCATAGTTGACCGTGATACGACGTTGGCCACGTTCAACAAAAATAACAAACGCAGTCACCGCGATTGTTAATATAAATAATATGAGTATTGTAAAGATACTCAGCTGCCCATTATTGGCCAATTCAAGCGTGGTACCAATAGCACTCGGCAAACCTGCAACAATACCTGCGAAAATCAGCATGGATATACCATTTCCAATACCGCGCTCGGTTATTTGCTCACCTAACCACATCAAAAACATGGTGCCGGTCACTAATATAATAACCGTTGTAAAATAAAAGCTGCCTGGGTCGATCGTAACCAGGCCTGGTTGGCGAGTTAAACCTACCGCCACGCCTAATGCCTGAAAAGTAGCCAGTACCACTGTACCGTAACGCGTGTACTGCGTTATCTTGCGCCGACCTGCTTCACCTTCTTTCTTGAGTGTCTCAAGAGAAGGGATAACGACCGTCAATAACTGCATAATAATAGATGCAGATATATAAGGCATGATGCCCAAAGCGAAAATAGATAACCGCTCCAATGCACCACCCGAGAACATATTAAACATTCCCAGTATTGTATTACGCTGGCTCTCAAATAATGCTGCGAGCTCCAGTGGATTCAATCCAGGTACACTAATAAATGTACCTGCACGAAATACAAACAAGGCGCCCAAGACAAATAGCAATCTTTGTCGTAATTCCTTTACTTGTGTTGCTCCGCCTAATCCTGGCAGAGTCGCGCCTGCTTTAGCCAACTTATTCCTCTACTTTGCCGCCAGCAGCTTCGATTGCAGCTTTTGCGCCCTTAGTGACAGCAACACCCTTTACAGTAACCGCTTTATCAACAGCACCTGAGGCAATAATCTTTACTTTCAGAATTCTATCGTTAATTAAATTTGCCTGCTTTAAAGACAACATATCAACAACATCACCTTCTATAAGGTGCAATTCTGACAATCTAATTTCATCTACTCGTTTAGCCTTACGTGAGCGGAAACCAATCTTGGGCAAACGTCGTTGCAAAGGCATTTGACCGCCTTCAAAGCCGACCTTATGAAAACCACCCGAACGAGATTTCTGTCCTTTATGACCGCGACCACAAGTTTTTCCAAAACCAGAGCCAATACCGCGACCGACACGCTTTGCTGCAGTTTTACTTCCTGCCGCTGGCTTAATGGTATTTAGCTGCATCTCAAACTTCCTCTACATTCAGCAAATAATATGCTTTATTAATCATGCCGCGATTTTCTGGTGTACCATCAACAACGACAGACTGTCTGATTTTTCTCAGACCCAGACCACGTACAGAAGCCTGGTGGTTTTTCAATCTTCCACTTAGACTTTTCATTAATGTTACTTTTAGTTTTTGCTCAGCCATGGCTTAATCCACAATATCTTTAACTTTTTTACCACGTTTTGCAGCAACTGATTCCGGTGAAGCCATTTCGGCTAATCCGCGAATAGTTGCTCGCACAACATTAATTGGATTGCGAGATCCGATACATTTGGCCAGTACATTATGTACACCAACCACTTCGAATACAGCACGCATTGCGCCGCCAGCAATGATACCTGTACCTTCAGATGCCGGTTTCATGAAAACCTTACTGGCTCCATGTCGTGACGTAATATCGTACTGCAATGTTCCTTCATTCAAATTTACTGTTTGTAAATTTTTACGTGCTTTATCCATTGCCTTTTGAATAGCAACTGGCACTTCACGAGCCTTGCCATAACCAAAACCAATTTTGCCATTACCATCGCCGACAACTGTCAAGGCAGTGAAGCCGAAAATACGACCACCCTTAACCACTTTGGCAACACGATTAACTGCAACCAGTTTTTCTAATAACTCATCGCCTGAATTTTTTGCTTCAGCTACTGACATACTATTTACCCTTAAAACTCAAGCCCGCTTTCGCGTGCTGAATCTGCCAAGGCCTTGATACGGCCATGATATTTAAAACCAGAACGATCAAATGCAACTTTTGTAATACCAGCTGCTTTTGCCTTTTCAGCAATCGCCTTACCTACCTGAACTGCAGCATCTACATTACCTGTAGACTTAACTTCAGTACGCAGCACTTTATCCAAAGTTGAAGCACTTGCGATCACTTCGCTACCCGTCGGTGCAATCACCTGAGCATATATATGACGCGGTGTACGAAACACACACAGTCGATGTTCGCCTAATTCACGAATCTTGATACGAGCTCTGCGTGAACGCCTAATGCGACTAGATTTTTTATCCATCACTTTATACCCTTACCTTATTTCTTCTTCGCTTCTTTACGAACAATAATTTCATCAGCATATTTAACACCCTTGCCTTTATATGGCTCTGGTGGTCTGTATGCACGTATTTCTGCAGCAACTTGACCTACACGTTGTTTGTCACAGCCGCCGACTATAACCTCAGTCTGGCTAGGTGTTTCTATTGTTATGCCTTCTGGCACTGCGTAGTCAACAGGATGAGAGAATCCAAGTGAAAGATTCAATACTTTACCTTTAGCCTGCGCTCTGTAACCCACACCAACCAATTCCAGCTTTTTCTGAAATCCGGTACTGACGCCTGTTACCATGTTGTTAACTATGGCACGCATTGTTCCAGACATTGCCCACGAAGGCTTGTCTTCTACACGTGGTGCCATGTTATATGTATCACCGTCTTGCCTTACTTCAACAGACGGATGAATATCCATGCTCATTTGGCCTTTTGGACCTTTAACATTCACGGAATTACCTGAAAGCGTTATTTCAACACCTTTAGGAATACTAATTGGATTTTTCGCTACCCTGGACATCTTTATTTACCATTCACCCATTTATGAAACAGTGCAAATCACTTCGCCACCTTCGCCGGCGCTGCGTGCTGCCTGATCTGTCATAACACCTTTAGAGGTTGAAACTATCGCTATACCCAAGCCAGCATTGACTCTAGGAAGCTCATTTTTGCCTTTAAAGATACGTAGTCCAGGTCTACTAACGCGCTTGATTTTATCAATAACGGGTTTACCCTGGTAATAGCGCAATTGCACATTCAATACTGGCTTACCATCAACATCGTCTACGGCATAACCATCTACATAACCTTCGTCTTTCAAAACCTTGACGATCTCTACCTTAACTTTGGAAGAAGGCATGGCTACTTCTACTTTATTAGCAGATTGACCATTACGAATACGGGTCAATAAATCTGCAATTGGATCAGTCATACTCATATCTAAAACTTCCTCACTAAGATCCTAATTCGATTACCAACTGGCCTTACGCAGACCAGGAATATCACCACGCATCATTGCTTCACGAAGTTTATTACGTGACAAACCAAATTTGCGGTAAAAACCGTGTGGTCGACCCGTTAAACGACAACGATTACGTTGACGAGCCGGGCTCGCATCACGTGGTAACGCATGAAACTTTCGCATAGCTTCCATACGATCTTCATCGCTGGCAGTTACACTACTAATAATGGCTTTCAACGCAGCTCGCTTTACAGCAAACTTTTCTACCGTTTTAGCGCGCTTCTTTTCGCGATTGATCATACTTACTTTAGCCATTAATTTATCCTCAGTTCCTAAAGGGGAAGTTAAATGCTTTTAACAAAGCTCTGCCTTCCTCATCTGTACGTGCTGTCGTTGTAATAGCGATATCCAGTCCACGTAACGTATCAATTTTATCATAATCAATTTCAGGGAAGATGATTTGCTCATTCGTTCCCATACTGTAATTACCACGACCATCAAAACTCTTCGGGCTCAGGCCACGAAAATCACGTATGCGTGGCACGGCAATACTAATCAAACGATCCAGGAACTCATACATCTGTTCCTTACGTAATGTGACCATACAACCAACAGGCCAACCTTCACGTAGTTTGAAACCCGCAATCGATTTACGCGCTTTAGTAACAACTGCTTTTTGACCCACAATCTTCTCAAGGTCACTTACAGCATGCTCAAGTATTTTTTTATCGCCTAATGCTTCACCAACACCCATATTAACGGTGATCTTGGTGATCTTAGGTACTTCCATAACATTCTTGAGGCCCAGCTCATCCTGCAACTGTTTAACCAAAGTCGTTTTGTACAATTCTTGTAATCTTGCCATCGTTACATCAACCCTTAAGCATCAATTACTTCATTATTAGATTTGAAGTAACGAACCTTTCTACCATCTTCTAAATTCTTGAATCCGACCCGACCACCTTTTTCAGTAGCAGGGTTATACAACATTACATTGGATCCACTCATAGGCATTTCTTTTTCAATAATGCCACCGGCAATACCAGCATTAGGATTTGGCTTGGTATGTTTCTTAACCATATTCATGCCTTCTATCAGAATACGACCATCAGTACCTACATTAAGTACGGTACCTCGTCGACCCTTATCCTTACCGGTAATTACTATTACCTCGTCACCCTTTTTAATTCTGCGCATCTTTATAGTCTCCGAATTAAAGCACTTCAGGTGCAAGTGAAATTATTTTCATGAATTTCTCGCCACGTAACTCGCGTGTTACTGGGCCAAAAATACGTGTACCTAACGGCTGCAAGTTAGCATTCAGAATCACTGCAGCATTGCCATCGAAACGAATCAATGAACCATCTGCACGGCGAACGCCTTTACGGGTACGTACAACAACTGCGTTATACACTTCACCCTTTTTAACCTTGCCACGCGGAATCGCTTCTTTAATACTGACTTTAATAATGTCACCAATTCCGGCATATCGACGGTGTGATCCGCCCAGCACTTTAATACACTGAACACGGCGAGCTCCGCTATTATCTGCCGCATCAAGTACTGTCTGCATCTGTATCATGGCTAAATTCCAAAAATCTAAAAATTAATACGCTATCGGGTCATCAAACCCGACCACCTGAATATTACTAATCTACTACCTTAACCAGCTTCCAACACTTTGTTTTGGAAATTGGTCGGCATTGTTCAATCAAAACCGTATCACCTTCATTGCAAACATTTGTTTCATCATGCGCATGAATTTTGGTGGAGCGTCGAATAAACTTGCCATAAATTGGATGCTTTACCTTACGCTCAATCAGTACAGTGATTGATTTATCCATCTTGTTGCTAACGACACGTCCAGATACTGTTCGCGTTGCCTTTTCTTGCGTTGCTGCTTCACTCATGAGGCATCACCTGTTCGAGACTTTTCATTTAAAATGGTCTTAATGCGAGCAATATTACGTCGCACTTTCTTCATTTGATCAGGTTTGGCCAATTGGCCAGTACCTTGCTGCATACGCAGATTAAACTGCTCGCGCAATAATCCGTCCAGTTCAGTGGACAGTTCCTGTTCATTTTTTTGGCGTAGGTCACTTGCTTTCATTACATTACCGTCCTACTTACAAATGTGGTCTTGATAGGAAGTTTTGCGCTAGCCAGTCGGAAGGCCTCGCGGGCGATCTCTTCGGTAACACCTTCCATTTCATATAACATTGATCCTGGCTGAACCAGACATACCCAATACTCTACGTTACCTTTACCCTTACCTTGACGAACTTCCAAAGGTTTTTTGGTAATAGGCTTGTCAGGAAACAAACGAATCCATACTTTACCACCACGCTTGATATGACGAGTCATTGCACGGCGAGCGGCTTCAATCTGGCGCGCTGTAATACGTCCGCGCTCAAGGGCTTTTAAACCGTACTCTCCAAAGCTCACTTTATTACCAGTCTGAGCCAGACCACGGTTACGGCCTTTCATTTGTTTACGAAACTTTGTTCTCTTTGGTTGTAACATTATCCAGAACTCCGTTAACCAGCTTCAGCTGTTGATTTGCTGTTAGCTTCTGTCTCTTGGCCTGCAAAAACTTCACCTTTGAAGATCCAGACCTTTATACCAATAATACCGTAAGTCGTATTTGCTTCTGCTGTACCATAATCAATATCAGCACGAAATGTATGCAATGGCACACGACCTTCACGATACCATTCGCCGCGTGCAATCTCTGCACCATTCAGACGACCTGCTACGTTAATTTTTATACCCAAGGCACCCAGGCGCATGGCATTTTGAACTGCACGTTTCATTGCACGGCGGAACATAATACGACGCTCTAGTTGCTGCGCTACACTTTCAGCAACCAGGACCGCATCCAGCTCAGGCTTGCGTATTTCTTCAATGTTGACAGTAACGGGCACATCCATCATTGCGCCAAGTTCATTACGCAGTTTCTCAATGTCTTCACCTTTCTTACCGATGACCATTCCTGGTCGAGCAGTAAAAATTGTGACACGTGCACTGCGTGCTGGTCTTTCAATCTGAATTCGACTAATTGAAGCCTGCGATAATCTTTTTCTCAGATATTCACGTACTTTCAGATCTTGCTCAAGTGTATCTGCAAACGTATCGGTATTTGCATACCAGCGTGCAGTCCAGTCTTTTGAGATACCCAGTCGAATACCTGTTGGATTTACTTTCTGACCCATTACGGCCCCTCTCCTATTACTGCTCTGCCACAGTCACGGTAATGTGACTGCTGCGCTTCAGAATTCTATTACCACGACCCTTTGCTCTGGCACGCCAGCGCTTTTGGGTAGGCCCTTCGTCAACAAAAATTGTCTTGACGTTTAACTCATCGATATCAGCACCATCATTGTGCTCAGCATTAGCTATCGCTGACTCAAGTAACTTTTTAATTATGCCCGCTGCTTTCTTATTACTGAATGTCAGCAAGTCAAGAGCACGTTCTACTGGCATACTTCGTACCTGATCAGCCACCAATCGTAGCTTTTGAGCAGATATTTTTGCATTTGTTAGCTTTGCAGATGTCATCTCAACACTCCGTTATTTAGCTTTACGATCACCGGAGTGACCCTTAAAGGTACGAGTCGCTGAAAATTCACCCAGCTTATGACCGACCATGTTATCTGTGACAAGCACAGGAACATGCTGACGACCATTGTGGACTGCAATTGTCAGGCCTACCATGTTAGGCAAAACCATAGATCGTCTTGACCAGGTCTTGATTGGCTTTTTGCTATTTGTCGCTTTTGCTTCATCGACCTTTTTAATCAGGTGCTGATCTGCAAATGGACCTTTTTTTACTGAACGTGGCACGTTTCTTCCTCAGTCTTTACTTTTTAGTTCGACGGCGAACGATCAAGCGATTAGTACGCTTGTTCTTACGAGTTTTATAACCTTTAGTTGGTACGCCCCATGGTGAAACAGGATGACGACCACCTGATGTACGACCTTCACCACCACCATGTGGATGGTCTACCGGGTTCATGGCGACACCACGTACTGTAGGTCTAACACCTCTCCAGCGAGTTGCGCCAGCTTTACCGATTTTGCGCAGACTATGCTCGTCATTACTGACTTCACCAATAGTCGCCATACAATCTGCAAGCACCTTGCGCATTTCACCTGAACGCAACCTCAGGGTTGCATATGCACCTTCACGCGCAACGATTTGCGCTGATGTTCCCGCACTTCGTGCAATCTGCGCACCTTTGCCAGGCTTCATTTCAATGTTGTGTACTGTGCTACCAACAGGGATATTCCTCATTGGTAATGCATTACCTGCTTTGATCGGTGCATCGCTACCAGACATGATTGCATCACCGGCGCGCACACCTTTGGGTGCAATAATGTAACGACGCTCACCGTCTGCATATAAAACCAGCGCAATATGTGCTGTACGGTTTGGATCATATTCAATGCGCTCAACACGTGCAGGAATGCCTGTCTTGTCACGTTTGAAATCAATTATACGATAGCGTTGTTTGTGACCGCCACCTTGATGACGCACGGTAATTCTTCCGTAATTATTACGGCCGCCATTCTTCGACTTTTTCTCCAGCAACGGCTCATGAGGTGCACCCTTATGCAGCTCTGGAGAGACAATTTTAACCAGGCCACGTCGGCCAGGTGATGTCGGTTTTACTTTTACTATCGCCATGATTTCTCAACCAAAATTTCGTATCTTTATGCCAAATTGTTTAAGCGGCGTCGCCACCCATAAAATCAATATCCTGACCTGCTGCTAACTTCACATAGGCCTTTTTCCAATTCTTTCTACGTCCGATACTTTGACCAAAACGTTTTAATTTGCCTTTCATATTCAAGATCTGCACAGACTCAACTTTTACTTCAAAAAGTGTCTCGACTGCTTTTTTGATCTCAGGCTTGGTCGCATCGGGCAGTACTTTAAATACAACCTGATTTGCCACATCTGCCGCACGTGTAGTCTTTTCAGAAACATGTGGTGCTAACAACACCTTCATTATTCTTTCCTGGTTCATCCCAGTAACTCCTCTACACGTTTGACTACCTCAGTAGTCATGACCACTTGCTCAGAACCAACCAGGTTTACCGGATTAAGTCCTGCAGCATCTTCCACCTGAACATAAGGTAGATTTCTGGCTGCCAGAAACAGATTAATATCATCAGCTTCTGTCACTATTAATACTTTGTTACCTATACCCAGATCACTTAACTTGGCAATCAGGTCTTTCGTTTTAGGCGCGTCAATCTTGATATCTTCAACAATTATCAAACGCTCCTGCCTTACTAACTCAGACAGAATGGACTGCATTGCAGCCTTGTACATTTTCTTGTTCAGCTTCTTTGAATGATCCTGAACACCCGTCATTGCAAAGGTTTTACCGCCGCCTTTCCATATCGGGCTGCGGATTGTACCAGATCGCGCGCGTCCTGTCCCCTTTTGTCTCCAAGGTTTTATGCCACCACCACTTGCGGTTGAACGGCTCTTGTGACCACGGGTTCCAGCTCTTGCTGCAGCGAGGTAACCAACAACTGCCTGATGAACGAGACCTTCGTTAAAATCACGGCTAAATGCGGCATCAGAAACTGTTAGTTTCGTACCCTTTTTAGCATTTTGCACTTGCAGATCCATCATCTACTCCTATCAAACTTTTACGGCGGGGCGAATATAAACATCGCCACCTTTGGATCCAGGCACAGCGCCTTTAACCAATAACAGATTACGTTCCGCATCAACACGCACAACTTCTAGATTCTGGCTAGTGCGACGGACATTACCCATGTGACCAGCCATTTTCTTGCCTTTAAATACTCGGCCTGGCGTCTGGTTTTGACCAATAGAACCCGGTGCACGATGTGAAACAGAGTTACCGTGAGTCGCATCTTGCATAGCGAAGTTATGACGTTTAATAACACCACCATAACCCTTACCAATCGAGGTGCCGGTAACATCTACAATCTGTCCATTTTCGAAGATATCTACTTTGATTTCTCCGCCAATTTCAAGATCATCACCTTCACCATCGTTCAAACGTGTTTCCCAGAGGCCTCTACCTGCTTCAACACCCGCTTTCGCAAAATGTCCTGCCGCAGCCTTGTTTACCCTGGATGCCTTACGGCTACCGACTGTAACCTGAACCGCACGATACCCATCAGTTTCATCTGATTTTATCTGTGTGATACGGTTTGGATCTACTTCGATCACCGTTACTGGAATAGAAGCACCCTCTTCAGTGAAGATTCGTGTCATTCCTGCTTTTCGGCCTATTACACCAATAGTCATTACTAAACCCCAGTTGCTCTTATCGCAATCAATTCAGTTTAATTTGCACGTCTACGCCAGCTGCAAGATCCAGCTTCATCAGCGCATCAACTGTTTTATCAGTTGGATCAACGATATCCATCAAACGCTTATGCGTACGCAATTCATACTGATCTCGCGCATCTTTATTAACATGCGGGGAAATCAGAATAGTAAAACGTTCTTTCTTCGTTGGCAGCGGAATGGGACCACGAACCTGCGCACCAGTGCGTTTCGCCGTCTCTGCTATTTCCACTGCAGACTTGTCGATTAAACGATAATCAAAAGCCTTCAGTCGGATACGTATTCTTTGCTTGGACATATGTGATTACTCAATAATTTTAGCTACAACGCCCGCACCAACGGTACGACCACCTTCACGAATCGCAAATCGCAGACCATCTTCCATCGCGATTGGCGCTATCAGGGTGACTGTCATCTTGACATTATCACCCGGCATGACCATTTCGATACCTTCAGGCAGATCACATGCCCCGGTCACGTCAGTTGTACGGAAGTAGAACTGTGGACGATAACCGTTGAAGAATGGTGTATGACGACCACCTTCATCTTTGCTCAGTACGTAGACTTCACATTCGAATTTTGTGTGTGGATTGATGCTGCCGGCTTTTGCCAGTACCTGGCCACGCTCGACTTCTTCTCGCTTCGTACCACGTAACAGGATACCAACGTTATCACCTGCCTGACCTTCGTCGAGCAGTTTGCGGAACATTTCAACACCCGTACAGGTTGTTGTTAATGTGTCCTTGATACCCACGATTTCAATTTCGTCTCCAACGTGTACGATGCCACGTTCGATTCGGCCGGTAACAACCGTTCCACGACCTGAGATAGAGAATACGTCTTCTACTGGCATCAGGAAGTCACCGTCTACAGCACGTTCAGGCTCCGGGAAGTAAGTATCCATGGCTTCAACCAGTTTTAGAACTGATGGAACACCAATATCAGATGTATCACCTTCCAGGGCTTTCAGCGCTGAACCAACGATAATTGGCGTATCATCACCCGGAAAGTCATAGGAGTCGAGAAGCTCTCGGATTTCCATTTCTACCAGTTCGATCAGCTCTTCGTCGTCAACCATGTCGGCTTTGTTCATGAATACAACTATATAAGGTACACCTACCTGACGTGACAACAGGATGTGCTCACGTGTTTGTGGCATTGGGCCGTCAGCTGCACTACAGACCAGGATCGCGCCGTCCATTTGTGCTGCACCGGTAATCATGTTCTTTACATAGTCAGCATGTCCCGGGCAATCTACGTGTGCGTAGTGACGGTTAACTGATTCGTATTCTACGTGTGAGGTCGAAATTGTAATACCACGCTCTCTTTCTTCAGGAGCATTATCAATTTCATCAAACGCTTTTACTTCACCACCTTGCGCTTCTGCCATTACCTTGGTAATCGCTGCTGTTAACGTTGTCTTTCCATGGTCGACGTGACCAATCGTTCCCACGTTCACGTGTGGCTTGTTACGTTCAAATTTTTCCTTAGACACGGCGCGTTACCTCTTCAGTTCATTAATACTGTTAAAACGATTTTGTCACGGCTACCACCACACTGGCAGGAGCCTCACTGTACTTCTCAAATTCCATCGAGTATGTGGCTCTGCCCTGTGTCGCTGATCGCACATCAGTCGCATAACCAAACATCTCTGCCAACGGTACCTCGGCTCGAATAATCTTGCCGGCCGGACTATCGTCCATGCCCTGCACAAGACCGCGGCGTCGGTTCAGGTCTCCAATGACATCACCCATGTAATCCTCAGGTGTAACCACTTCAACCTTCATAACGGGTTCCAGTAAAACTGGATTCGCATTTTCCGAACCCGTTCTAAAACCCATCGAACCGGCTATCTTGAATGCCATCTCATTCGAGTCGACATCATGATATGAACCGTCATACAGAGTGACTCTGACATCAACAACAGGGTAACCCGCTATCACGCCATTCTGCATTTGTTCCTGTATACCCTTGTCTACTGACGATATGTATTCACGTGGAACCACACCGCCGACAACATCATCTACAAATTCATATCCGCTGCCGGGCGCTAATGGCTCCAGCTTCAACCAAACATGACCATACTGACCTCGGCCACCTGATTGACGAACAAACTTGCCTTCTTGTTCGACTGTAGAGCGAATGGTTTCCCGGTAGGCCACCTGTGGCTTGCCGACATTCGCCTCTACATTAAATTCTCGCCTCATGCGATCTACAATAATTTCCAGATGTAGCTCACCCATACCTGAAATAATTGTCTGCCCCGACTCTTCGTCAGTCTGCACTCGGAAAGACGGATCTTCCTGTGCCAGCTTTGACAACGCAACACCCATCTTTTCCTGGTCTGCTTTTGTCTTTGGCTCAATCGCAATCGAGATAACCGGCTCTGGAAATTCCATACGTTCCAGCGTGATTATCTCTTTCAGGTCACACAATGTGTCACCTGTTGTTACATCTTTCAGACCAACGGCTGCTGCGATATCTCCCGCGCGTACCTCTTTGATCTCTTCGCGACTATTGGCATGCATCTGAACGATACGACCAATGCGCTCTTTTTTACTTTTCACCGGGTTGTAAACTGAATCACCCGTTTTGATGATGCCTGAGTACACCCTGAAAAATGTCAACGTTCCAACAAAAGGATCCGTTGCTATTTTAAATGCCAATGCTGCGAACGGCTCATCATCTGATGAATGTCGTTCTGCCTCAGTCTCATCCTTGTTATCAAGAATGCCTTTTATTGCAGGTACATCAAGCGGTGAAGGCATATAACTGACAATCGCATCCAGCATTGCCTGCACACCTTTATTCTTGAATGCAGTACCACAAAAACACGGAACAATTTCATTGCTCAATGTTCGAAGACGAATACCCTCACGAATCTCATCTTCTGAGAGAAGCCCTCCTTCAAGGTACTTCTCCATCAATTCATCTGTTGCTTCCGCTGCAGCTTCAATCATCTGCTCACGTAGCGTCTCGCATTGCGCCTGTAACTCTGCCGGAATATCTCGCGCTTCATATGTCACACCGCGATCTTCTTCATTCCAGTAGATGGCTTGCATACGAACCAGATCTACCACGCCTTCAAAGTTTTCTTCAGTGCCGATATTTAACTGCATCGGTACTGGATTACTTCCCAGCCGCTCTTTTATCTGCTCTACAACGCGTAAAAAATCTGCGCCGGAGCGATCCATTTTGTTTACAAAGGCCATACGTGGCACTTCATAACGTGTTGCTTGACGCCAGACTGTTTCTGATTGAGGCTCTACACCTCCAACAGCACAAAAAACGGCACAAGCTCCATCTAGCACCCTTAACGAGCGCTCAACCTCAATCGTGAAATCCACATGTCCAGGCGTATCGATAATATTGATACGGTGCTCCTGAAACTGCTTATCCATGCCTTGCCAAAAACAGGTTGTTGCGGCAGAAGTGATGGTTATCCCACGCTCCTGCTCCTGCTCCATCCAGTCCATGGTGGCGGCACCATCATGTACTTCACCTATCTTGTGCGATACTCCCGTATAAAACAGGACTCGCTCAGTTGTGGTTGTCTTCCCCGCATCAATATGAGCCATGATGCCGATATTACGATATCGCTCTATGGGAGTTGAACGCGCCACTTTTTTAAAATCCGACTTTCTAAAATCCTACCAGCGATAATGAGCAAAGGCTTTGTTCGCCTCAGCCATTCTGTGAGTATCTTCACGCTTCTTAACTGCCGAACCGCGACTCTCTGATGCATCCATTACTTCACCAGCAAGACGGCGTGCCATTGATTTTTCACCGCGCTTACGTGCAGCTTCAATCATCCATCGCATAGCCAACGCCTGACGACGATCCGATTTAACTTCAACCGGAACCTGGTATGTTGCTCCACCAACTCGACGAGATTTAACTTCTACATGCGGGCTAATGTTATCTAATGCCTTCTGAAAGACCTCAACGGAATCCTCTTTACTCTTCTCGCTAATGGACTCCAACGCAGTGTAAACAATCTTTTCTGCCGTAGATTTTTTGCCATCAACCATAATTATATTGACAAATTTTGCCAGCATAAGACTACCGAATTTTGGATCCGGGAGAATGGCTCGTTTACCGCTTTCTCTTCTTCTAGACATTTCGCTTTCTCAAATCTCTCGATGTTAACTATTAAATAGTATTAACTCTTCGGACGCTTGGCGCCGTACTTGGAACGGCCTCTTCTTCGCGCATCTACACCTGATGTATCCAGACTACCGCGTACAATGTGATAGCGCACACCTGGTAAATCCTTAACACGACCACCGCGCAGCAATACAACTGAATGCTCTTGCAGGTTATGGCCTTCACCACCAATATAACTGGTCACTTCGAAACCATTTGTGAGTCGAACACGTGCAACCTTACGCATTGCAGAGTTAGGCTTCTTCGGTGTTGTCGTATATACACGTGTACATACACCACGTTTTTGTGGGCAACTTTCTAACGCAGGGACATTACTTTTGTCCTGTTTGCGTGAACGGGGCTTGCGCACCAACTGATTGATTGTAGCCATTAAAATCCTGCTCCGACTTCAAAAATATATTCTTCAAAAATAAAAGACAGGCCAGAAGATAAACAGGCCTGTCAGAGCCGTGGAATATTAGAGTTTAGGCATGCTTATGTCAAGAGAATTATCGTGATTTTTAATAATAAATCTTCCAATCCCTTAACCCTGAAAAAATCAACCCCATTTTGCTACCAAAATGGGGTTGATTATCATTACCATGCAACCTATAAGGTTTTAGCTTTCGCTGCTCTCTTCTTTTATTTCACCCGATATACCGTCACCAGACCCGGTTGGCAGAACAATCTTCATGTCCTCTACCACCAGCGCCTTTTCATCCTCACGATGACGACGACGTTTGCGCTCTGCATGATAGGCCAGGCCTGTACCTGCTGGAATCAGTCGACCGACAATGACATTTTCTTTCAATCCACGCAGATCATCACTCAGTCCACGAACAGCCGCATCAGTAAGGACACGCGTTGTCTCCTGGAATGACGCTGCCGAAATAAATGACTCGGTTGCCAGGGATGCCTTGGTAATACCAAGCAGTAGTGGCTCGACTAAAGCAGGCATTTTACCTTCCGCAATGAGTTTTTCATTGGTTTCAAGTACACCAAAACGTTCAAGTTGCTCGCCCTTAAGATAATTTGAATCTCCTGGCGCCTTGATCTCAACCTTCTTCATCATCTGACGTGAGATAACTTCAATATGTTTATCATTGATCTTAACGCCTTGCAGTCTGTAGACGTCCTGAATTTCCTTAACCAGGTAATCAGCCAGTACGCTAACACCGCGTAGACGCAATATATCATGCGGATCCAGCTCACCATCTACAACGACTTCACCACGTTCTATATGCTCACCTTCAAAGATCGTTACATGACGCCACTTGTGAATAAGCTCTTCATGTTGCTCACCATTCTCATCAGTGATAACAAAACGCTGCTTACCCTTGGTCTCTTTACCGAAACCAACCGTACCAGAGTACTCGGCCATGATGCAGGCATCTTTCGGTTTACGTGCCTCGAACAAATCGGCAACTCGTGGCAAACCACCTGTTATATCACGTGTTTTTGATGACTCTTGTGGAATACGTGCCAGCACATCACCCACTTCTACCGGAGCATTATCACTAAAACTAACGATCGCGCCAGCAGGCAGTGCATACTGCGCAGGGATTTCCGTTCCTGGAATGAATATATCAGCACCCTCGGAGTCGACCAGCTTAACCATTGGCCGTAAATCCTTACCTGCTGACCCACGTGTTTTAGGATCAGATACTGTCAGGCTGGACAAACCAGTAATATCATCGGACTTGATATTCACAGATACACCTTCGATGAAGTCGATAAACTTCAGTGTACCCGCAACCTCGGTCACGATTGGATGCGTATGCGGATCCCAGTTAGAGACAATCTGACCGGCCTCAACTGCAGACCCATCATCAACACTAATGATTGATCCGTATATAACTTTATAGCGCTCACGCTCACGTCCGTGATCATCCTGGATTGTTATTTCACCGGAACGTGAAATCGCAACATGGTGACCGTCTCTGTTTTTAACCGTCTTCAGGTTATGCAGTCGAATGGTACCCGCTGATTTGACTTCGATATTACTAACGGAAGCAGCACGCGATGCAGCACCACCAATATGGAAAGTACGCATGGTTAACTGTGTGCCTGGCTCGCCAATTGACTGGGCCGCAACCACACCGACAGCTTCACCTATATTAATTCTGTGTCCACGTGCAAGGTCACGTCCGTAACACTGGGCACAAACACCTCGACGAGATTCACATAAAATAGGTGATCGCACTTCAATCTGGTCAATACTCAGCTCTTCAAGCTTGGCAACCATACGCTCATCGAGCAAGGTACCAGAGGCTATAGCGATTTTGTCTGAATCAGCTTCAAGAATATCTTCACCCAGCACTCGACCCAGAACACGATCACTAAGTGACTCGATAACATCACCACCTTCAACAACAGGTGTAATCTTCAATGTGTGCTCTGTACCACAATCTTCTTCTGTTACTACCAGATCCTGGGCAACATCAACCAGACGGCGTGTCAGGTAACCTGAGTTAGCGGTTTTCAATGCGGTATCAGCAAGACCTTTACGAGCACCATGCGTGGAAATAAAGTACTGAATTACGTTCAGGCCTTCACGGAAGTTTGCCGTAATAGGCGTCTCAATGATTGAACCATCTGGCTTAGCCATCAGACCACGCATACCAGCCAACTGACGAATCTGCGCAGGGCTACCACGAGCGCCAGAGTCGGCCATCATATAAATTGAGTTGAACGAACTTTGATCAACCTCTACACCTTCAGCATTGAGAACCCTCTCGGTACCCAGTTTTTCCATCATGGCTTTTGAAATCTGATCATTGGTATGAGACCAGATATCAATAACCTTGTTATAACGCTCACCCTGAGTTACCAGACCAGACTCGTATTGATCCTGTATCTGTTTCACTTCTTCTTCTGACTTGGCCAGAATAGAAGCCTTCTCATCAGGCACAACCATGTCATTGGACGCAATGGAGACACCGGAACGCGTTGAGTATTCAAAACCCATATACATGAGCTGATCAGCAAAGATAACCGTTGTCTTCAGACCTAATCGTCGATAACAGGTATTAATAATGCGTGAAATGGATTTTTTGCTCATATCGCAATTGACCAGATCGTACGACAAACCATCTGGCACAATTTCAAACAACAATGCACGGCCTACTGATGTCTCGACAATCTTTGTCTCTTCATGCAGCTCACCATCATCATCCAGCACAGACTCATGAATACGAACCTTGATTTGTGCATTCAGATTAACATTTCCACTTTCATAGGCACGATGAACTTCAGTTGTATCAGAGAAGATCATGCCTTCGCCTTTGGCATTCACACGTTGACGAGTCATGTAATACAGACCCAATACCACGTCTTGTGATGGCACGATAATCGGCTCACCATTTGCAGGTGATAAAACATTGTTCGTAGACATCATCAATGTACGCGCTTCAAGCTGCGCTTCAATTGACAATGGTACATGCACGGCCATTTGGTCGCCATCGAAGTCCGCATTAAATGCAGAACAAACCAATGGGTGTAATTGAATAGCCTTACCCTCAATCAGTACTGGCTCAAATGCCTGGATACCTAATCTATGCAGCGTTGGCGCACGGTTAAGCATGACAGGATGCTCACGAATAACCTCTTCGAGAATATCCCAGATCTCGGCACCTTCACGCTCTACCAGCTTCTTTGCAGCCTTGATAGTTGTTGCCTGACCACGCAATTGTAGCTTGTTAAAGATAAACGGCTTAAATAATTCCAGCGCCATTTTCTTTGGCAGACCACATTGATGCAATCTAAGTGTTGGGCCAACCACAATAACAGAACGACCCGAGTAATCGACACGTTTACCCAACAGGTTCTGACGGAAACGACCCTGTTTACCCTTGATCATGTCAGCCAGTGATTTCAGAGGACGTTTGTTTGTGCCTGTTATGGCGCGTCCACGACGACCGTTATCCAGCAAGGCATCGACTGATTCCTGCAACATACGCTTTTCATTACGAACGATGATATCTGGAGCATTTAACTCCAGCAGGCGTTTAAGTCGATTATTACGGTTAATAACACGACGATACAGATCATTCAGATCAGAAGTCGCAAAACGACCACCATCCAACGGCACGAGAGGACGTAAATCAGGTGGCAGTACAGGCAATACCTTCAAAATCATCCACTCTGGTTTATTACCTGATTCGAGGAATGATTCAACCAGCTTTGAGCGTTTGGTTAAACGCTTCAATTTTGTTTCTGAGTTGGTTGCAGTAATCTCTTCGCGCAGCCTTACCGCTTCTTCTTTAAGCTTAATAGACCTTAACAATTCAAGAACAGCTTCTGCACCCATGCGGGCATCGAATTCGTCACCATGTTCTTCGATAGCTTCGAGATAACCTTCATCCGATAACAGCTGACCTTGCTCAAGTGTTGTCATGCCTGGGTCAACTACGACAAAGGCTTCAAAATATAATACGCGTTCAATATCACGCAGCGTCATATCCACGAGCAAACCGATGCGTGATGGCAATGATTTCAAGAACCAGATATGCGCAACCGGGCTAGCCAGCTCGATATGACCCATTCGATCACGACGCACCTTAGCCAACGTTACTTCAACGCCACACTTCTCACATACAACACCACGATGTTTAAGTCGTTTGTACTTGCCGCACAGACATTCATAATCCTTAACTGGACCAAAAATCTTTGCGCAAAATAGACCATCGCGTTCAGGCTTAAATGTTCGATAATTTATGGTTTCTGGTTTTTTAACCTCACCATAGGACCAGGAACGAATCATATCGGGTGATGCCAATCCAATTTGAATCGCTTCGAAGTCTTCTACATTTCCCTGTAATTTTACGAGATTGAGTAGATCTTTCATGTCTTCTCCTGCCTGCTAAACCGTTTTCTTGTATAAACTACCAAAATTAATCCTGAGCCAGCTCAATATTAATACCGAGTGAACGAATTTCTTTAACCAGTACATTAAAGGATTCGGGCATACCTGCTTCCATATGATGGTTACCATCAACGATGTTTTTATACATCTTGGTTCGACCATTCACATCGTCCGACTTGACAGTCAGCATTTCCTGCAAGGTATAGGTTGCGCCATAGGCCTCAAGTGCCCAGACCTCCATTTCCCCAAATCGCTGCCCACCAAACTGAGCCTTACCGCCCAATGGCTGTTGCGTAACCAGACTATATGGACCGGTTGAGCGCGCATGCATCTTGTCATCAACCAGATGATTCAATTTCAGCATATGCATGTAACCGATAGTCACCGGACGCTCGAAAGACCTACCGGTACGACCGTCATAAACCTTTGTTTGCCCTGTTTCCGGAAGATCGGCCAGACGCAGCATGTAACGTAGCTCTTCTTCAGAACAACCGTCAAATACAGGCGTTGCCATTGGTACACCACCAGACAGGTTACGGCAAAGTTCGATAATCTCATCATCACTGAATGAATCCAGATCTTCTTGTTTACCACTGTTGTTATAAATCTTATCCAGGAAACCCCTGAGTTCAGTCACTTTAGTCTGCGCTTCAAGCATGGCGCTGATCTTGTTGCCCAAGCCTTTCGCAGCCCAACCCAAATGACACTCGAGTATCTGACCTACGTTCATTCGTGACGGAACACCAAGCGGATTAAGAACGATATCAACCGCTGTACCATCTTCCATATAGGGCATGTCTTCAACTGGCACGATCATTGAGATAACACCCTTGTTACCATGACGACCCGCCATCTTGTCACCTGGCTGGATGCGACGTTTAACGGCCATATATACCTTGACCATTTTCAACACACCTGGCGCAAGATCATCGCCTGCAATAATCTTGTTTTTCTTCTCTTCGAATAACTCACCGAAATGCTCTTGCATACCGCGCAACTGATCAGACATGGCTTCAAGTTGCGTATTCGCTTCTTCATTATGAAGACGAACCTCAAACCATTTATCACGTGGCAATTCAGACAGGTAGGCCTTGGTCACTTTCGTACCAGATGCCAACTTGTTTGGGCCGCCATCAGCAACCTTACCAGTTATCAATTTTTCAATACGATCATAGAGATCTTCTTCCATGATTCTGCGCTGGTCACCCAGATCCTTACGAATAGCTTCTAACTGCTCTTCTTCAATCTCGATCGCACGTTTATCTTTTTCAACACCATCACGCGTAAATACCTGTACGTCAATAACTGTACCATCCATACCTGACGGGACACGCAATGAAGTATCTTTAACATCAGATGCCTTCTCACCAAAGATCGCACGCAGCAATTTCTCTTCCGGTGTTAATTGGGTTTCACCCTTAGGCGTAACCTTACCGACCAGAATATCACCCGGCTTTACTTCGGCACCGATATAAACAATACCGGACTCATCCAGCTTTGATAACGCACTTTCACCAACGTTAGGTATGTCTGAGCTAATTTCTTCAGAACCCAGCTTGGTATCACGCGCCACACAGGTCATTTCTTCGATATGGATTGTCGTCAGACGATCTTCCTGAACCAGTCGTTCAGAGATCAGAATAGAATCCTCAAAGTTGTACCCGTTCCACGGCATGAAAGCCACCTGCAGGTTTTGACCCAAGGCTAACTCACCCATGTCAGTACTCGGGCCATCAGCCAGTACATCACCACGCGCAATGACATCACCTGGTACGACCAGTGGATTTTGATTAATACAGGTGTTCTGGTTAGAACGCGTGTATTTAATCAGATTATAAATATCAACACCTGCTTCACCAGCAACCGTTTCCGCATCACTGACGCGTACAACAATACGACCCGCATCTACCGTGTCCACAGTACCACCACGTTTGGCAACAACCGTTACACCTGAGTCAATAGCCACAGTACGTTCAATGCCCGTACCTACCAGAGGTTTCTCTGAACGCAAGGTTGGTACAGCCTGGCGTTGCATGTTGGAACCCATGAGTGCGCGGTTAGCATCATCATGTTCCAGGAATGGAATCAATGCTGCCGCTACGGATACAACCTGACGAGGAGATACATCCATATACTGAACATTTTCAGCCACTGTCAGTGTAAATTCATTCAGGTGACGACAGGCAACCAACTCATCAGTTAATTCACCTTTATCATTCATCTCGGCATTCGCCTGTGCAATGATAAATTGCCCTTCCTCAATAGCTGACAGGTAATCAAGTTCAGCTGTCACTTTACCATTAGCCACTCGGCGATATGGTGTTTCAAGGAAGCCATATTTATTAGTTCGTGCATAGACCGACAATGAGTTAATCAAACCAATGTTTGGCCCTTCAGGTGTTTCAATAGGACAAACACGACCATAATGAGTCGGATGTACATCACGTACTTCGAAACCTGCACGCTCACGCGTCAGGCCACCAGGGCCCAAAGCAGAAATACGGCGTTTATGTGTCACTTCGGATAGCGGGTTATTCTGGTCCATAAACTGAGACAGTTGTGACGAACCAAAGAATTCCTTAACTGCTGCCGCAACCGGCTTGGCGTTGATCATATCCTGGGGCATCAGCCCTTCAGAATCTGCAACAGTCAAACGCTCTTTGACTGCACGTTCAACACGTACCAGACCAACACGAAAAACATTCTCAGCCATCTCACCAACACAACGAATACGGCGGTTACCCAGATGATCAATATCATCAACCACACCATTACCGTTGCGAATATTAATAAGAATGGTCAATACACCGATAATGTCGTCATTCGACAAGATACCTGAACCTTCGTCTTCTTCACGTCCAATGCGGCGATTAAATTTCATACGACCAACAGCCGACAGATCATAACGCTCATCATTAAAGAAAAGGTTATTAAACAGGTTTTGTGCTGCTTCTTTCGTTGGCGGCTCACCTGGACGCATCATGCGATAGATTTCGACCTGGGCTTCCAGCTCAGTTGTTGACGCATCGATTTTTAATGTATTAGAAATATAAGGACCGAGATCAATGTCATTAAAATAAATTGTTTCCAGTTCAGTAATGCCGGCATCCTGCAATGCTTCAATCAACTCTTCCGTCAACTCATCATTTGCATTGGCAACCACTTCACCCGTTTCGGTATTAATAATATTTTTTGCCAGCACCTTACCTATCAGGTACTCACTCGGTACCAACAAGGCTGTCACACCGGCTTTTTCCAGCTCGCGGATAACGCGCGCTGTAATACGACGACCCTCTTCAACTACAACCTTGCCGTTAACGGCAATATCAAATCCGGCCGTTTCACCACGTAGACGCTCAGGAACCAGATCAAGCATAACGCCATCATCGGTCAGCGTGAAGGTATTATTATCAAAGAACATTGCCAACATTTGCTCATTGTCATATCCCAATGCACGTAACAGGATAGTAGCTGGCAATTTACGACGGCGGTCGATACGCACAAAGACACTGTCTTTAGGATCAAATTCAAAATCAAGCCATGAACCACGATAAGGAATTACACGCGCATTGAACAATAACTTGCCTGAGCTATGCGTCTTGCCTTTATCATGATCAAAAAATACACCTGGAGAACGATGTAACTGCGAAACAATAACGCGCTCGGTACCATTAATGACAAAGGTACCATTATCCGTCATCAACGGGATCTCACCCATATAGACTTCTTGTTCCTTAATGTCTTTAACTGTTTTCGAGCTGGCAGAAGCCTCTTTGTCATAAATCACTAAACGCACTGTTACGCGAATAGGTGATGAGTAGGTCATGCCTCGCAATTGACACTCTCTGACATCAAACGCAGGTTTGCCAAGGCGATAACTCACATATTCGAGCATGGCATAACCATTGTAACTAACAATCGGAAACACTGATTGCAATGCTGCATGCAACCCTTGATTTTCACGACTATCTTTGTCAATACCGTCTTGCAGGAACTTGCTATAGGAATCCAATTGAATCGCAAGCAAATACGGGACTTCAAGGATACTAGCGTGTTTACCGAAATCCTTACGGATACGTTTCTTTTCGGTGAAAGTATATGCCATTTTATGCCTCAGCTATCGTTCAACATCTATGTTTAAAAACTTCCGTTTTACTTGCAGCCTGAAAAGACCAACAAGTTAGAAATATCATCCATGTCAATACAAACAGGAAAAGGCCGGCGGCTATTTATAGCCACCAGCCCCCTGTTTTTCATCAAAACAGGTTGCCTGGTTTTGCAACCGTATACAACCTTTACTTAAGCTCGACGCTCGCGCCAGCTTCTTCCAGTTGTTTCTTGACGTCTTCTGCTTCGTCTTTAGAAGCTGCTTCCTTAATTGTGCTTGGAGCACCTTCAACCATTTCCTTGGCTTCTTTCAGACCAAGACCAGTGATTGCGCGTACAACCTTGATCACAGCAACCTTGTTAGCACCGAAACTTGACATAACAACATCAAATTCAGTCTGCTCTTCAGCAGCGGCAGCTTCACCACCACCAGCAGCCGGTGCTGCTGCAACTGCTGCTGCAGCCGTAACACCAAACTTTTCTTCCATATCGGAAATCAGGTCAACCACTTCCATCACGCTCATATTGGCGATGGCTTCTAATATTTCATCTTTTGAAACAGCCATTTGCTATCTCCCCTATATTTAAATGTTAATTACTTGGTGTGATTGCTATCCATTAGTGGTCACAATCACATGCCCGACCGAAAAAATCAGTCTAAGCGCTTTCTTTTTGGTCCTTAACCGCAGCAATAGTGCGTACCAGCTTGCCTGGAACCTCATTGATAGTACGCGTAAGTTTTTCAACCGGCGCTTTCATGAGAGCCATGAGCATACTGATAGCCTGATCACGAGTCGGTAATTTCGCTAGTTTATCAAGTTCGCTCGCAGCCAACATCTGGCCACCAACAGAAACTAACTTCACCACGAGCTTGTCGTTTGTTTTGGCAAAGTCCTTGATCACTCTGGCTGCAGATCCCGGGTCTTCCTGTGAGAAGGCCAGCACAAGAGGACCTACCAGGCCATCCTGTATGCATTCGAAATCAGTGCCTGTAACAGCACGCTTCGCCAGTGAGTTTTTAACTACGCGAAGATACACACCCTCACTACGTGCTTTTACACGTAACTCAGTCATATCATCTACGGAAAGGCCATGATACTCAGCAGCAACTGCAGACAAGGCATTAGCAGCAACTGCCGCAACCTCTTCCACTACCGCTTTTTTCTGATCCAGATTTAATGCCATATTTCTTGTCTCCGGAATAGCCTTAAATACGCCCTGCAATCCACTTTACAGCTTCTTACAGAACCACTTTTTTGGCAGCTCCAAGTAAAAACTTGTTGAGCGTTGCCATCTGCGCAGGCCGGGATAACCCATTAAGCTTGTTAACACCTACGGTCTTTGATGACCTGACAATTAAAACCGCCAGGCTCAAAGTCTGTTAGTTTCAAAAACCCGGGCTTACAATGAAGCCTGATCGACCAGAATACCTGGTCCCATGGTTGATGAAACTGTAATTTTTTTCACATACTGACCTTTTGCCGTTGAAGGCTTGGCCTTGAGCAAATCTGCCAGAAGTACATCCAGGTTTTCCTGTAACGCTTTTGCATCAAATTCAAGATTGCCAATAGAACAATGTATGATCCCTGCTTTGTCAGTTCTATAACGCACCTGACCAGCCTTGGCATTCTTCACAGCCCCCTCTACATCAGGCGTCACCGTACCCACTTTAGGGTTTGGCATCAGACCACGAGGACCCAGGATTTGACCCAGGGTACCAACAACACGCATCGCGTCAGGCGAGGCAATAACAACATCAAAATTCATATTGCCTTTCTTGATATCTTCGGCCAGATCTTCGAAACCGACGATATCTGCACCAGCAGCTTTGGCTTTTTCAGCATTCTCACCCTGAGCAAAAACGGCCACGCGAATATCTTTACCCGTACCATTTGGAAGAATACTGGAGCCACGAACCACTTGATCAGATTTACGCGGATCTACACCCAAATTTACACTAACATCGATAGACTCTGTAAACTTCGCACGCGGCAACTCTTTTAATAAAGAGACAGCCTCATCCATTGTATATAATTTGCCTGATTCCAGCTTTTCGCGAATTGCTTTCTGTTTTTTATTTAACTTTGCCATCACATTAACCCTCTACATCCAGACCCATACTACGCGCGGTTCCCGCTATCGTACGTACTGCCGCATCCATATCCGCCGCCGTCAGATCAGGCTCTTTAATCTTCACGATCTCTTCCAGCTGTGCACGTGATACCTTACCGACCTTAACGGAATTCGGTGTACCACTGCCCTTAGGTACGCCAGCCAGTTTTTTCAACAAAACAGCTGCGGGTGGGGTTTTAGTAATGAACGTAAAACTGCGGTCACTGAATACCGAAATAACAACCGGCACCGGCATACCCTGATCAAGGTTCTGGGTTTTTGCATTAAATGCTTTACAGAACTCCATGATATTCACACCATGCTGACCAAGGGCAGGGCCTACTGGTGGACTAGGATTAGCCTGACCAGCCGGCACTTGCAGCTTAATATATGCTTCAATCTTCTTTGCCATTTTTTACTCCTGTGGGTACAAACGCCTATTAAGCTCCCCTGTTTACAATCTGCAGGAGCGACCGGGGTCACACCTACATTGAATTTCTAACTCTTTTCTACCTGACTAAAATCAAGCTCAACTGGCGTGGACCGACCAAAAATCAACACTGCCACAACCAGCTTGCTCTTTTCGTAATTCACTTCTTCGACAACGCCATTAAAGTCATTAAATGGACCATCGGTAACACGCACAACCTCACCCGGCTCAAACAGAACCTTAGGCCTTGGTTTATCAACACCTTCCTGAACGCGCTGCAGTATAGAATCAGCTTCTCTATCTGTTATCGGTGCCGGCTTATCACTGGTACCACCAATAAAACCAAGTACTTTTGGCGTATCCTTGATCAAATGCCAGGTATCATCATTCATTTCCATCTGAACCAGTACGTAACCAGGAAAGAATTTACGCTCACTACGTCGTTGCTGACCTTCTTTCATTTCAACGACTTCTTCCTTCGGGATCAATATCTCACCAAATGAATCTTCCATTTGAAAACGCTTGATACGCTCCAGCAAGCTCAATTTGACCTTGTTCTCGAAATTAGAATAGGCATGTACAACATACCAGCGCATTGCCATTGGTTTAATCTCCCTGACCGGTTAACTGCTTAACCGCCCACAATAAAAAGGAATCCATGATCCACAATAATATACCAACCAATATAACCATGATTACAACCATCAACGTGGTTTGCATGGTTTCTGCACGGGTTGGCCAGATCACTTTACGTACTTCAGTACGCGCCCCACCAATAAATGACCAGGCAAAACGGCCTTTATCTGTTTGCATAGCAATAAATACTGCTACACCTGCCACCGCCAGTAATGCAAGAACGCGCATCAACAAGGAATACTCGGCATACTTATAAAAGGCTATCGAGCCCGCCACTATTAATAGCAACGCAAACAATAACTTAAATGTATCCGCTTTGGAACCTTGTTGTTCTGCTTTAGCACTCATCGAGTTACTCTTTTCTCATTACGTCAAAATGGCAGGCCAGGAGGGAATCGAACCCCCAACCTGCGGTTTTGGAGACCGCTGCTCTGCCAATTGAGCTACTGGCCTAAACACATCAGATAGGGATGACATCTGGTCACGATATACTTTCACGACCAGAGGCCACCCCTACACCAAATATTTATTCAATAATCTTGGCTACAACGCCCGCACCAACGGTACGACCACCTTCACGAATCGCAAATCGCAGACCATCTTCCATCGCGATTGGCGCTATCAGGGTGACTGTCATCTTGACATTATCACCCGGCATGACCATTTCGATACCTTCAGGCAGATCACATGCCCCGGTCACGTCAGTTGTACGGAAGTAGAACTGTGGACGATAACCGTTGAAGAATGGTGTATGACGACCACCTTCATCTTTGCTCAGTACGTAGACTTCACATTCGAATTTTGTGTGTGGATTGATGCTGCCGGCTTTTGCCAGTACCTGGCCACGCTCGACTTCTTCTCGCTTCGTACCACGTAACAGGATACCAACGTTATCACCTGCCTGACCTTCGTCGAGCAGTTTGCGGAACATTTCAACACCCGTACAGGTTGTTGTTAATGTGTCCTTGATACCCACGATTTCAATTTCGTCTCCAACGTGTACGATGCCACGTTCGATTCGGCCGGTAACAACCGTTCCACGACCTGAGATAGAGAATACGTCTTCTACTGGCATCAGGAAGTCACCGTCTACAGCACGTTCAGGCTCCGGGAAGTAAGTATCCATGGCTTCAACCAGTTTTAGAACTGATGGAACACCAATATCAGATGTATCACCTTCCAGGGCTTTCAGCGCTGAACCAACGATAATTGGCGTATCATCACCCGGAAAGTCATAGGAGTCGAGAAGCTCTCGGATTTCCATTTCTACCAGTTCGATCAGCTCTTCGTCGTCAACCATGTCGGCTTTGTTCATGAATACAACTATATAAGGTACACCTACCTGACGTGACAACAGGATGTGCTCACGTGTTTGTGGCATTGGGCCGTCAGCTGCACTACAGACCAGGATCGCGCCGTCCATTTGTGCTGCACCGGTAATCATGTTCTTTACATAGTCAGCATGTCCCGGGCAATCTACGTGTGCGTAGTGACGGTTAACTGATTCGTATTCTACGTGTGAGGTCGAAATTGTAATACCACGCTCTCTTTCTTCAGGAGCATTATCAATTTCATCAAACGCTTTTACTTCACCACCTTGCGCTTCTGCCATTACCTTGGTAATCGCTGCTGTTAACGTTGTCTTTCCATGGTCGACGTGACCAATCGTTCCCACGTTCACGTGTGGCTTGTTACGTTCAAATTTTTCCTTAGACACGGCGACCCTCCACTCTTAAAATATATACAGTTATTAAATATTAACTAAAATCATCAAAAACCAAATCTGGAGCTCATAACCGGATTTGAACCGGTGACCTCTTCCTTACCAAGGAAGTGCTCTACCGACTGAGCTATATGAGCCTAAACTATAATAGCTAATAGCTAGTAGCTAGTAGCCAGGAACAAACAACCTCAGTCCTTACTTCAGGTTCCCGCTTCGCAGCAACCCACAAAATCACATCATTTTCCTGGCCATCAGTAACTTGTTACTAACAACCCTTATTGGAGCGGGTGATGGGAATCGAACCCACGTATTCAGCTTGGAAGGCTGAAGTTCTACCATTAAACTACACCCGCATCATTCAGTAGCGAGTGGCTAGTTATGAGCAGCTAGCACCACCGTCCAAACAAGCCAACCCTGCTCTTAATACCTGATCCCGGACACTAAAACCTGGCCACTAGAATCTAAACTTGGTGGAGGGGGGAGGATTTGAACCTCCGAAGGCGGAGCCGTCAGATTTACAGTCTGATCCCTTTGACCACTCGGGAACCCCTCCAAAAACGCAAGCAGCGTATTTTCCTCGAGAAGACCCTATATGTCAACTACTTACTAAAAATTCAGAATACAAACTGAAAACCGTTATAACCGCAAAAAAAAACCAATAATACTAACTATCATATTGATTTTATTCGCTATTATAAATTCAACCCACAACTTTGGCTGCTAAAAAAATGTTCTGGCACCCAAGATAATATATAATTTTGTCTAAACTTTTACGCTGAACCGTCAAAAGTTTTTCTATTTACAGGCTTACATCTTTCCCAATAATGCTTTTGCCGCATCATACTCAGGGAATTTATCTCCCTTAAGCACAGCTTTTTCGAGCATACGTTTGGACTGATCCGCTTTCCCTGTTTTATGGTAATAAACCCCAAGGTGATACTGGACGCTCGGATTATCCCCCAACTTTTTACTCGCGGCCAGTAAATAACCCTCCGCTTTTTTAACCTGACCCAACTGTAAATAGACCCATCCAAGCGTATCCTGAATCTCAGGAGATTTGACATCCAGCTTGGCTAATTTTTCTACATAAGTCGACAACTTCTTGTCATCATTTTCTTCCAGCAGCAGCCAAAGCAAGTTATTCAGTGCAACCACTCTATAGCCATTATTTTTTTCTAAATAAATATATTCACTAGCCGCCTTATCGTTCTTTTTATCCTCATGATAAACGCCGGCCAGCATCAATCGAACCTCATGATGACCTGGTTTAATTAACAGCCATTCTCGCATTTGAAAAACTGCCTCAGCACGCCGGCCTTCACTGGTCAGCAGTTTGAAATAGGCAATACGTTCTGGAGAATCGGGGCGTATCGCCAACACTTTTTCATAAAAACCTAATGCTTTTTTCGCGTCTTTTTGTAACAGAGCAATTCTTCCTTGCAAACGATAACCGATGGGCTTTTCTGGATAACGTTTCACTAGACTTTTAGCAAGGTCATCTGCCTCTGTTAAATTCTTTTGCCTGATATATAAATTTGTTAAAGCTGCCATGGCTAATGGATGACCGTCTATTTCTTTCAATATGATCTTGTAACGCTTCTCGGCTGATTTGAAATCACCGGATGCCGCCTCCGCTTCTGCTAACATCAACCGAACCTGCAATATAGTCGGGTGTTTTTTACGCGCTATCTTCAGGACATCGATCGCGCTTTTTAAATCACGATTTTGACCATGCATCAATGCGAGCAAACGAATCATGCGAAAATTTGCGTCATGTATTGCTATCAGCTTTTTCTGCGTCTCCAACACTTTACTGCGATTCTTCTCTGTTAAATAAACCTTAAAAACCGACAACCCCAATACGAGCGATTTACTATTTCGTTTCCAGGCCTTCTTCAACCAGCTCAGGGCTTCAGCTTTATTTCCTTTTGACTCATATAACTGCACCAATAACACTAGTGCCTGCTCATTACCTTTGTCTTGCGCCAATACCTCATCCAGATGCCGCTTTGCCTCAGACCATTCGCTTGTTTTTATTAATAACGAGGCCAAACTCAACTTCGCGTCCAACAGGCCACTCTTTCGCTCTATTGCCTGCTCAATATATTGCCGGGCTTTTTTCAAATCACCATATGACAGCATCAACAAACCAGCTAAATGATAATTTTCCGCCTTTACTGCACCATCTTTTAGAAGACTTTTAATCGTACTATCTACGATTCCTTTATAATGCTCTTGATAAACAAGTTTTTCTTTATTGAATTTATCAGCAGTTTTGGGTTGCTTTGCTTGCGCATCACTATCACTAACTAACGGTCCAGTATCATCACTTCTATGAAGCAATGATGATCTAACTAATGAGGCTGCACGCCAAAGCTTTTTCGCATCATCACTCTTTTCAGATTGCAAATAAGCAATCCCCAACAGCGTTAGCGCTTCTCTATCAGACTGAATAGCACTACGTTTGTCAGCAAATCGTTTAATAACACCACTACTACCACCTGTACGTAGCTGCACTACCGATAATAATTTTGAAACTGCCAGATTTCTTGGATTAGCAGCAAGAAATTTTATTAATGAATTCTCCGACTGCCTGTCCCAGCCTTTGGATAATGCAACCGCACCATTTAATAAATGCGCAGGAAGATATTCCGAATCAACACGAAAAACCTCTTGCAACAAATCATTCGCACGATCGGTATCACCATTCAAAAAATGAATTCGGGCGTTTAAGAAATTAGCCGAAGTTGACTCAGGAAAGACCTTCAAAACAACCGCCAAATCCTGACTCGCCTCATCTATTCTGGATAGACTCATTAAGGCTAACGCTCTCTTTAACAAGGCATCTGGGCTTTTTTGAATAGCGATCGCCTGCTCATAAATTCGCAGCGCTTCTTCAGGTCGTCCTGACTTGAAATATATGTCACCTTTTTTCAAAATAGCCGGAGCATGACCAGGATCACCTGCCACCACCCTATCAAGGTAATCCAAAGCCTTGACCCGCTGATTTTGTAACATAGCTACACGTGCAAGACCATACAACGGAGACACACTATCAGGAGAAAACTGCAGACTTTCCTGAAACATCTTAATAGCCATATCGTATTTTTTAAGCCCTATATAGGCATCGCCCTGAAAAAGCGTTATCAGCGATTTGATGTCCTTACTATCCGAATCTGTCAGCTTTAATTCTTCCAAAAGCTTTTTATTTTTATTCTGCATCAGCAAAGAACGGCCCAAAGTGTCGACCCACGTCTTTCGCTCCGCACCAAGACTAATTGCCTTTCTAATTTCAATTTCAGCACTGGCGGGGATATTTTGAGCCAGATAAACCGCACCCAGCAACAACCGGGCCTCATGCTGCTTTGGATTTTTCTGTAAAACCTCTTTTAACTTTATCAGGGCATGACGGGGTTTCCCTTCAGATAAAAACTGCCTGGCTTCCTTTATCAATACCTGCGATGAATCGCCTTTGTCAGAGCTGCAGCCATAAAACTGGAATATGACCAAACACCCTAAAATCAGAATTCGTAAATATGTGCTTTTAGATAATGGATTTATTAACATGACTCGCTTCCGTTCAAAACTGATTAATTATTTTTCAATACAATACTCTATTTTAAAAAATAGGCCAATCATTATTGGATTTGTGATTGTTTCTGATAAATCAAACAGAAGGAAAGGAAGAAAATGGTGCCGGCACCACGAATCGAACGCGGGACCTACTGATTACAAGTCAGTTGCTCTACCAGCTGAGCTATACCGGCATATGGTTTTCGTTAGATCGAAAATCTCAAACGGGAGCGTATTCTAAGCAATCTTGATGAAGATCGCAATTTATCAAGTACATTTTATTGGCCTGATTTTGACATTTTTGAAAGATTTCAACAAAAAACCGGATTCCTGGCCTGATAATTCGGTTTTATCGTGTTTGCTAAAATCAATTTTGTAACTCAGGTTACCGGAGACAGGATATAAAATTGGCTCATAACCCAGGTTTTGAATTTCCTTTACACGGTTCACGGCAATCTCATATTGACTGAACACTCCCAGGGATATGCCATTTTTCTTTCCATAAACTGCCAATATCTGAAAATCACTAATACCTTTGGATTTTAAATCTCTAGTGACCTTTCTGGCTTCATTTATCGAAGGATAAGCTGGCAGGTAAACCAGAAATTTTGCTCTGGGTGGGTATTCCACTCGCAGCTTAACCTTATAATCCAGTGCACTCATCCCGGTCAGCGCCACATCAGCTTCCTTTTTGGCAGCAAACTGTCCCAATTGATAACAGAATGGCCCGATGCTCTTTGTTTTTACCACCGTTTTAATCACTGCAGGCTTACTGTCTTTCGTTTCATTCTGTACGGAGACGGGAGATGTAGTGGCGGTGCTGGCAGAAGGACTTATTACCGGTTGTTGGCTTTTGACATGAATATCATCTTGCTCTCGTACCAGCACAAGACCTTCGGCCCCTTTATCTACCGCTACGAATGATTCTTCTAATAAATCATCATTGAATTGCTGCCACGCAAATATCACTATATTCAACAACAGCAAACCAATCAGAAAAAACCTCATTTACTACCCTCATCATCAACAGGCGCTTGCGCTATGATAGCCACCCCCATCAGAACAAGATCTGGCATGTGAATAATATCACCGTGTAACAGTGGTAGCAGCGTATTTGCATCCCCTCCTGTTAACAGCCGCTTCACCTCTACCCCTAATTCAGCTTCAACATCATGAAAAACACGGTCTATTGTTGCTATCATGGCATACAAGCTGCCGCCTTGAATAGCATCCCGCGTATTCCGCGCAAACAAGGTACTATTACCTTCTTCGCTATCACCAATGTCGATAGACGTACCTTGCAACAAGGAACTACGCATAAGAGAAACACCCGGTACGATAAGCCCTCCCAGATGTTTACCATCATGTTGCAACACATCAATTGTTGTCGCGGTTCCACAATCAACGATACAGCAGGCGCTATTCATTTCATGCTTGGCCGCCACAAGCGCGGCCCAGCGATCTGAACCCAGGCGATGGGTATCCGCATAGGCATTCACAACACCAAAACCACTCTGTGTCGATTTTATGAACTCAGGTTCAATTCCCCATACAGCTTTACACCAAACAGACAGCTCCTCTTCAATCGACTGTCCTGCCACACATGAACAGGTTAGGCCACCTGGTGAAGGCAGGTTACCCCATACCTCATCAAGTGTTTCAGCAAGCCCATCCCGGTTCCACAAGACAGAAGATGATTCACCTGTATTACTTCCCTCGCAGACAGCCCACTTAAGTGAGGAATTGCCAATATCAACCACCCAACTCAAGACTGCAGCCTCAAACTAACTTCTCCTGAATTAATCACTTCAATACCTTGGCTTGTCTTCAATAACAGGCCACCTTCACTATCGACCCCTTGCACAATACCCCGCCTTTCTCCGGCCGTTGATGAAAGGCTAACAGCCTTATTAAACATAACATCCCATTGTTGCCATTCCTGTTGATATGCACTGAAACCCTTTTGCGAATAGTCCTGCAAAATCATCAGCATTTGCTCGATTAACTCCGCTGCAAGCCGATTTCGCGAGAGATTTTCTGATTGCGTTATATCTTGCAGGCAAGTCCATGGCTGATCAATATCATTTTCCCCATCAGTCATGGAGACATTTAAACCCAACCCAGCAACCAACGTGCAGGGGCCGTTCGTTTCACCCGCTATTTCAACCAAAATACCGCCCAGTTTTTTCTGCTGCCAATAAATGTCATTAGGCCACTTCAGACCAATATTCTCGATTGCATAGGAGGACAGTACGCGCATCACAGCCACACCGAGCGCCAGACTCAAACCAGACAGTTGAGCGGGTCCATGAGCATACCGCCACATGACAGAAAGGTAGATGTTTGCTCCAAAAGGCGACACCCACTGCCTTCCCCTTCGACCTCGGCCCATTGTTTGGCGTTCAGCCAGGCAAACCACTCCTTTCTCACATAGTTCATGGTCAAGCTGAAGCAAAAAACGATTAGTCGAGTCTATTTCGGTATGAACACTCAGATCGTGAATATTACCCATCGCCTCTGGCGACAGGTAATCCATGATTAATTCTGTGTTAAGTAATTCAAGGGGATATTGTAGCCTGTATCCTTTGCCACGCACTGCATCCACACTCAAACCCATGGACTGTATCTTTTTCAACTGCTTCCAGACCGCTGCCCGTGATATATGAAGCTCATTAGCCAGCACCTCTCCTGAATGGAACCGTCCATCAGACAGCTTACCCAATATTTCCTCAAAAAAAGACATTGCTTGCACCTGCAGCAATCCTGGCATTGCAATTCATAATTAATATAATAATATCAAATAGTTAGTAATTTATTTTTAGCGTAAAAAACATGTGGCAAGCAATATAATAGCATTGCTATGCCTGGAAAAAGGGTTTTTTAATAAATATTTAAAGAAATGCGACCTACCCGCCGAAATAGTTAGACAAGACACTAACAACACAAGATAGATATTAGTCAAATGAAATCAAAGTATTATATTATATTGTTAACTTTACTCTCAGTTTCCAGCTCGTCTATACCGGCTGCGGACACTTTATATGACAGTCGTTTTAAACAATGGCAGGCCAAGGCCAATAAAGGCGATGCATTTGCTCAGTATTCGCTCGGCAACGCTTATTTACGTGGTAACGAAGTCAGCATTAGTGTTGACAAGGCGCTACACTGGTTTCAACAAGCAGCCAAACAAAATCATGCCAAATCAGAATATAAACTCGGTTACGTTTATTACACTGGCAAAGGTGTCAAACGCAGTAATGCAAATGCATTTGAATGGTTCCAGAAAGCGGCTAATCATAGCTATTCACCCGCGCAATTCTATCTTGGAAAAATGTATGCAAAAGGACAAGGTACTGATCAAGATTACACCAAGGCACTTGAATGGTTAAACAAGGCGGTTAAAAATGATTACAGCCCTGCCAAGCAGGAAATCAAACGCATCGAAAAAATTCAGAAAAATGACACGCCTGTTATAAGAGTGGCCACAAAAAAACCAGCCATTAAAAAGAGAGTCAAAACAAAAGTTATAAAAAAATCAGGTAAACGTGCATTTGATACCCCAGCATTACTAGCACAAGGTAATTGGACACTGAACAATCAGGCTTCCGAGATCTTACCTTCAGCCATTAATCCTTGCACCACAAAAAACAAAAGTATTGACTGTAAAACTATCGACCTTAATCGCAGCGATGAATATGCAGAAGTCAATTACAAACGCGAAAGCTCACTAATAAAACTCGCCAGCGACGGCTCCTTTACCATCAATACACGTGAAAACGTTTTTTTTGTTTTACCAGCAGACCCGGATGACCCGGATGTTGATCCTGAGACCATCCCTGCAACAGGCTTGAAACTGCCACAAACCATGAAATGCAAGTTCCAAAATAAAAACAAAATAAAATGCTTTACTGATGACTTTGAGCGCATAACGTTCAAACGGGATATCTAACAATACAACATCTATGAGATGTGACAACCTGCCCAATCAATGACGTGATAACCAGGATGAAACTTCACCCTCCAATTTCAGCGCACAGGTATCGTTTTGTGGTTTAATGGTCTTCAAGTAAAATGTCATCAGCTCATCACGGCGAAATGCATGAATATCGATAGACTCACCTGCCTTGTATTCTGCAATCCCTTGCTCCAGGCTGCCTGCATCAACCCGAATACCGTTCATGGCAATAATCACATCCCCGGCCGACAAACCACATTGCTGCGCCGCTCCATGATCAAATACATGGGTTAAACACACTCCTTCCGGTTTAGATTCAAAACGCGCCCCTAAACTACATTTAACTTCAATTTCTTCAGGTAACTTGCCACCTTTATCCTGATTTGTTTGCGTCGGATATAACTGCATATCGACACCAACGGTTGCAAGCCAGTCTTGCAAAGGCAGCTCTTCTGTACTGCGCAGACATTGATCAAAAAATGCCTGCAAATCGACATTCACAAGCTCCGAAATTTCCCTCTCAATTGCCTTTTCTTCCACACCTACGCCTTGTTTGCCATATTGCGTCCATAAATATCGCATTACGTCATCGAGTGAATGGGCGGCACCGGTTTTCTCTCGTATCGTTAAATCCAGACCCAGTGCTATCAATGCGCCTTTTACGTAATAACTCACAATGGCATTTGGTGCATTTTCATCCTGCTTGTAAAATTTAGTCCAGGTATAAAAACTGGAGTCCCACACGGTCTGTTTCAGCCTGCCCGAACCACGTATTACGCGTGTAATATTCTGACCTAACAACTCAAGATAGGATTCGTTACTGATTAAACCCGTCCTCACCAAAGACAAGTCATCATAATAAGAAGTAATACCTTCAAACATCCACATCAGTCTTGTATAGGTTTCTTGACTTAGTTCATACGGTGTAAATACTGCTGGTTTAATACGTTTGATATTCCATGTATGAAAATATTCGTGGCTACACAAACCCAGAAACGCACGATATTTGTCATTTACTTCATCTTTACCCAACCGGGGTAAATCATCTCGACTACACAACAGGCTGGTTGAAGCACGGTGTTCCAGACCACCATACCCGTCTCCCACCGCCATCACTTGAAATACGTAACGCTCCATGTCAGGTAATTCACCATACAAGGAAACATGATGCTCACAGATTATTTTAAGGTCACGACACAAGCGATCCATATCCGCATCATGTTTACCCGTAATGGCTATATCATGAGGCACGCCCGCCACTTCAAACGTTGCCAGACTGAACACACCCATTTCAACGGGGTGATCTATCAGTTCATCGTAGTTTTCAGCTTTGTAAGAACCAAACCCATACAACTCAGCACTATCCCTGGACAGGGCTGTAGCAACACGCCAACCCTGATACGTTTCACCGGCTGGTTGCAAGATATTTATACGACAGGGGTTATGTTCTTGCCCCTGTACGCCCAGGAACACACTAGTACCATTAAAATACCCATGTGTCTGATCCAGATGTGCCGAACGTACAGATAGATCCCAGGCATACACCTCGACAACCATCGTCAATGGCCCACTACAAGGCGCACAACACCAGGTCTGTTTATCCAGCTGTTCAATAGAGATACCTTTACCATCTGAAGAAGCCTGCATGGAGACTATATTCCTGGCAAAATCCCTTATCATATAACTACCAGGGATCCAGGCAGGCATCGAGAATATCTGCCCCTCCGCGTTTGGGGTTGCAACAGTACAAGTTATCGTAAACAGATGCGCCTCAGGACTGGAAGGCACAATATTGTAATGAACTTCAGGGCTAACAGACATACGATCCTCTAGGGAAATTTAAACCACTCAAGAATAACATAAAGCACTTATACATCTATCTGTTAGATAGCAATATCTAAAAGTCTTAACACCTCAAATAATTCAGCATGCCTACCGGACGCTACTATTACTGTGAAATTATTGTTACTCACTGCATGTCATTTAATCGTAAGTGTCATACAAATAATTCAAATAAAGTAATTTACCCTTTGGCTGACTCATAAACAATTTTAATAGTGTCTGAATTTTCTTACACTATTAAAACAAAATTTTATCTTTCAATGAAGATTTTAATACGTAATACCACTTAGTAAGCTACGTAACATTACTTAGTAAACTCAGAAAAAAATGACATACATCAAATAAAAACAACTAAGTCTATCAATCATATTTATATCTCATTTTATTTTTATAGTTAAAGTCGAAATCTTTAACAATCACGAAATAGTCATATCCAGAAGCTTCTTTAACGTATTGTTAATTATAATAATTAATACTATGGCACGCCTTATGCAATGTCACTAAGTACTTTCGAAGTACTTTAATTATTTATCTAATCTTTATTAAAACAGACTTAGGTAGCAAAAGGAGATCCAATGAAAACCTCACTTAAAATCAAAGCAATAGTATTGGCATGCAGTGCGATGCTTGGAATGCAAAGCGCAAGCGCACTACCAGTATCAGCAGATGTTATTGCCATTGTAGACGAATCAGGATCCATGTCTGGAGAACATGCATGGTTAGGTGGCATGATGGCCAGCCTCGATGCCGGAATTGTTGCTCAAAATGTTGGCACAGGAAGTCAAGCCAATCAATATGGCCTAACCGGTTTTGGCGGCGGATCATCACATTTCAGCCCTCATAAACATTCAGTCGGTGGTTCTGAATTTGGAACAGCAGCAGAATTTGGTACTGCAACCAGTGGTCTTGTATTAAACGGGGCTACTGAAGATGGATGGGCAGGTATTCATTACGCTGCAAATAACTACACATTCAATTCAAATTCCGCACGAAATTTTATTCTTGTAACTGATGAGGATCGTGATAATACCAATGCTGCTTTAACATATACTAATACGCTGGCAGTTCTTACCAGCACCAACACCTTACTTAACGCCGTAGTCAATTGTGAATTTAGAAATGTTACCGGTGCCCAGGCGCTTGGAATCGATTCAGCTGGTTTCGCATACACCGCTGATGGATCTGGTGGCTTTACTAAATCTGCCGGTTACACAATTAATTCAAATAATTGCTCTCCAGGTGGATTCGGCTCAGGTACTCAATCACAATATGTCGATCTTGCATTAGATAGTGGTGGTGCCGCGTGGGACCTTAATCTGCTTCGCGCAGGCGGTCTTACTGCGTCCTCATTTACAAATGCATTCGTTAACATCAAGGTAAAAGAGATCACTCAACAAGTACCTGCACCTGGCACACTTGCCTTATTAGGCTTGGGTCTTATCGGGTTAAGCTGGTCAAAACGCAAAAAAGCAACAACTGCTTAAAGGCGGTGCAAATAGAAAAGGGTGGCTGTAGCCACCCTTTTTTACTGCAACATTCACACTGCTTAATACACTAAATGAAACAATTATAATGATTACCCTGATACATTAGATTACCTTAATATACATGCTGAAGAACAGCCTCTAATATATAAGATAGTCCCGGTTTATCACAAATATGCCAGATGAAACACCAACTCCCCATTTTTAATATAGTTAAATCATCCACTTTCGTCGGATTAATTTACAACCTGATTTCTGTAGTTAATCACAAGACATGGCACAACAAACCCTACTAAATGGCTACAGAATACGTACGTATAGGCCAAGTGGACCAGCAGCCTCATGCCGATATGCCACAATCCTGATTAAAAAGCTCGATTATGATGTCGATGAATTTTACAGTTTCAACTTAATTCTTGGTGGCAAAAATACTCACACCCACCCAAATAAAAAAATAATACTATAAATTATAGTAAGTTATGAATTTTTATCCGAAAGTGATAATTATTGGCACCATTCATGCTTTAGAGATATACCGAGAACGAAAGAATTTGAATTACGGATTTACATATTTTACTAAAATAGCATCTCAGGGAGATAACAAAAATGAAAATGAAAGTTATATTACTTGCTGCATTACTCGCAGGCGTATCAACAGCTCAGGCACATCTCATCAATTTTGGCTGGGTAGATAATGGTAATGGCTCAGTCACATTATGGGGCGAGCATTGGCACGGCGCACAAGCAGGACCTTCAACTGCCAATGGTGGTATCCATATCTCAGGTTCAGGTATCACGCCATTCACGGCACAGTGGACTGGTCATTCGAACGGTGTATCCCGTACTGATACAGGTGACCGTGACGCTATGGTTGCCAATGGCACATTAACTGGCTATCAATCTACAGGCTTTAATAGTGCTAACGACAGCAACTGGTTCTTCACAGACCCACTCGTTATCGGAAACGGTACTTTTGACTTTTTCACAGGTACTCGTTGCTGCATAGACACTATGTCTGTTCCAGTATCGATAACATTAACAGGCATCACAAGCGTACCTCCTGGTACAGGACCTGGTGGAACTGTTTCTGAGCCAAGTTCATTAATCCTGATGGGATTAGGACTGGTTGGAATGGCTGGTTTCGCACGTAGTCGACGTAAAGCCTAATATTTAAATACTGGATCTCTATCCAGTATTTAAGGCTTATATGTAAAAAGGGCTTCTCATTTGAGAAGCCCTTTTTTTATGGCTGCCTATCCTACACCAGAAGAAATCAACGTCAATCTAAACCCACAGTCTACAGATTTATAACACCGCTATACCAAAGATAAAAGCCGCTAACACTCTACAACCCACCTATAATTACTAAAACACACTGGCCTGGAATAACCCTTAGCGAGAGTCCATTAACATGTAAAGGAAGACTTAAAGCACACAGGTGACCCGGCATGATTCAAGATGCAGACCTACTAAACTAGCGACAGGTATGACCTCTATAAACCCCCTTTTAGCCATCTGCCCTTCAGGCACAAACAGGCATTTTTACGCCTGCAATCGCACATACCTATTTTAATAGAACTATAATTACATCAAACAGAAACAGTGTAATGCAGCTATGTTATCGCGAACTTTGTTCCTGGGCATGTTTGAGCCTGGCTTTAAAATTACGATCCACCTGACCACCTAATTTCTCTGCTTCAGCCAGGTGGAAAAATGCTTTGTCAAAATCTTTCATATCAGCGTATATGCGCACGAGGTCAATCTGCATGTCTGATGATTTAGCATTTAGCTTAACCGCCTGCTTTAACAGCTTCAGAGCACCTTTCAAATCACCGTTGCTGGCAGCCATTCTGCCCAGACCTTGCAATGCCTCACTTTTATAAGCATTACTCGTGGCATTCTCTAGCAACCATTGATAATGTGTTTCAGCCGAAATTTTGCGGTTCATGAATAACAAATCTGCCAGACTCAAACGAATACGCAGATCTTTCGGGTTCTTTTTAATCAACACCTTGTATCTATCTTCTGCCTGGCCATATTTTTGCATGACCGTGAGCACCAATGCATAATCAGCCAGACCTTGATCTGACAAGGAATAATATTTTTCAAGCATTGAGAACTGCGATTCTGCCGCTGCCCAGTTTCTTGAGCGCATATTCATACTCGCAGCCATACTCAGATTTTGCGGCATGCGGCTACGTGATAACACATCAAAAAATACATCGCTTTTATACGTTATATCAGCATCATTTTTTGCAGTTTTTTCCAGACGTGCCAACAGTGTTTTTTCAATCTTAACCAGTCGGGATAATCTGACGAGACTGTCTTTTACTTTTTTTGAACTAGGTGCCAACTGAGATGTTTTTATTAAATACTGTTTACTCTTTTCATATTCCTTAGCTGTAAACAATAACTGACCTAGTAAATAATTAATTGCCGCATTCTCAGGTGCTAACTTGGCTGTCTTTTGTAATACATTAATCGCAGCCTTGACATCACCTACCGATTCGTAAGACTGCGCCATTAAATACAACACATCAATTGCATCCGGTTTAATTTTTTGTGCTATCAGTGCGTACTTTAGTGCCTTCTCACCTGAATCCTCAAGTAACGAAAAAGCAATAAGATAAGGCCATCGGTAATTTTTCGGATCCAGTGTATGGGCATTTTGCAGTGCAGGTATGGCCTCATCACGAATACCATTAGCCATAAGCGTCATGGCATATTCACCCCAGATTGCGGCTGAGTCCTTGATTGTCAACGTGGGTTGATAACTCTCTTTAATCACCTTTTGCACCAGTGCCGGCCTCTTATCCAATGCGGGCAGTGAGACGGCATGTAAATGATTATTGGCAGCGAAAAGCAACATTGGCAGGCTGCTGAAAATAAAACCCAGAAACAGAGTCATTAAACGTAGTGCATTCATGATTTTTCCAATTTCCAAATAAGGTGTCACAAACAAAACAGCCCCTTCCTGCTTAACAGGAAGGGGCTGTTTATCATAACAAAAGAATAGCTTAATTAAATAGCTATATTACTTAAGCCTGTTTTTTTCTACGTACAAAACCCAGACCCAGGAGACCCAGTCCAAACAGACCCAATGCAGCCGGCTCAGGTACAGTAGGTGCAGTTGCTGTGTAGGTATAACTAATATTTACACGGCCATTCCATCTGCCATAACTATTACCATAACATCTGTCACCAGCATCATTATTATCACAATAAAGCCTTGCTCCCTTGAAATTAGACATCCTTAAGTCAACCAGATCACCTGATGTCTTTACAAAATCATTCAGATCAATACCAGTTAGGTTTAGCGAACCATTAAAAGACTGTATTGTCCTATCAGTATCACTACAGGAAGCAACACTGCTGCTAACACTGCTACGACAACTAGATCGGAGAGTAGAACTACGAGAAGATGCTGCACCAGCAGGATCTAATAGCGTAACCGTTAATCGTGAGTCAGCATAATTTGTCGCTGATGTATCATTGTATGTTCTAGTATAATAGCGAGTGTGATAATGACATCTACCCCAGCTACAGTGTCGATATCTAGAATAATATCTTCGCGCTTCAGGAGAGGTATCCCTTGCTGATGTAGATCCTGTGTGATCCCATCTTGACGTAAAAGAAATATTAACGCCTGTCAATGTACCCAAACTGCTATCGAAACCTTGCAAACTTACATTTGATGCTGTTGCACGCCCAGACGCTGCATAAGAACCTGTAGTGACAGTATTCGCATTAGTATAAGTATAAAAGCTTGTTGAGTATTGAACAACGGTCGCATTTGCTATAGATGTAACTAACATCAGCATTATTATTGTTAAATGTTTATAAATATTCATAATCACCCCTTTAAATTTGTAATTATTATAAAGCAAGAAGCCTGCCAACTAAACTTAATTAATAAAAACAATATGTTATAAATTTTTTATATTTATATGTAAATTAATTCGACATGGTTATATATGCATTTCTTGTAAATAACCATGTTTAAAGTGGCTTTCAATGACTTACATCATTTAACATGAACAAAAGAAGATATAGTTATATTTAACATCTGTAAAAAAAACCGACAATAAAAAAATACCCAGTTATATTTCAGGACAGTATACTGATTCATCTATTTCAACTTACAAAACAATGCATTATTGTTAATTCATTTTAATTAACCCGTAGCCCACACAATGAAGCCAAGCCAACCATCCCATCCAAAATCCAGCATAAATGACATAACCACTAAAAAAGTATTCTATTCTGTTGCGATTTGCTGTTTGGTGCTGTTATCAAACGGTGCTTATCTGGCAACGACGGACCTGGCTGAAAATCTACTGGGCTACACTATCCAGAACGTAACCTACCAGTATATGTTTGCCCTGCACCTGTTACTCGGCGTACTGACTATGGTTATGATCGTCGTTTATGTGTTTCGCCATATTCGACGGGCCAGACGCTGTAAAAATACCCGTGCTGCAAAAAAAGGCCAGCAACTTACGCTTATTGTCAGTATCGTGTTTATAACTGGTCTGTTATTAACACGTGGTTTCATTAATATTGATAACCATATCCCTTATCTACGTAGCCTCTTATATAGCCTGCATATTATTCTACCCATAGCGGGCTTATGGCTTTATCTGCAACATCGAAAGTCCGGCAATAACAAAAAACAGGCTCTCGGCAGACTGCTCATACCCATTCTGTTGTTATTTGGCATAGGGCCATTGGTTGCTCATCTGCCAGTGTTAACACAAGAAGAAAAACTAACATCCAATACCGAACCACCCGTTTCGTATTTTCCCTCTTTGATTAAAACAACTCATAGTGGGCCTGTGGAAGAGCAAACATTGTTACTGACAGAGTATTGCCAGCAATGCCATCAAGACAGCCATGAACGCTGGAGCCATAGCGCCCACCGTTACTCTTCCTTTAATAATCCCTTTTATCGTATGTCAGTAATGAATTTGCGGCAGAACCTGAAAAATAGCAATAAAAACCTGGCGCCTTCGCGATTCTGCGCTGGTTGTCACGATCCAATTCCGTTGCTGTCGGGTAATTTCGACAAAGCAGATTTTAATGTAGACACATACCCGTCTGCCTCTGCCGGTCTCACGTGTACGGTATGCCATTCAATCAGCTCCATTGACTCTCCAAGGGGTAATAGTGATTTCACCATAACCCCTCCTGAGCACTATCCCTTTGCCTTTAGCAAATCAGCCTCATTACGTTGGTTTAGCGACTTGCTGATAAAATCAAACCCTGATTTTCACAAACGAACCTTCTTGAAACCACTTCATTCAACTTCAGAGTTTTGCGGCAGCTGTCATAAAGTTCACATACCACCTGAGGTCAATAATTATCGTTGGTTACGAGGTCAGAACCATTACGACTCTTTTTTGCTTAGCGGTGTTTCAGGGCATAGCGTGAGCAGCTTTTATTACCCAAGTAAAGCGGTGAATCGATGCGCCAGCTGTCATATGCAGCCTATGGTCTCAAATGAGTTTGGTGCAAAAAGATTAACACCGGGCATTATCGATAGTCAGTTACAGCTTCATGATCATCTATTCCCCGCTGCCAATACAGCATTGAACGCGAGTCTGGAAGGCAATAATGCGGATACATTAAAAATCTATCAAGATTTTTTAAGCAATGTAGCACTGGTCGATATTATCGGATTCAGGGAAGATGGAAGAACCGACGGTAAATTCATGGAGCTAGGGAATACAGATTTCCATTTAACACCCGGCAAAACCTATTTGATTGAAGTGGTTATCAGAACAAAAAAGGTCGGACATTTGTTTACCCAGGGAACGGCAGACTCTAATCAGATTTGGTTACAACTTGAAGTGCATAATGATAAAAAAATAATTGCCGACCATGGTTCAATTAACCCTCTGACAGGTGAAGTTGACGCCGATAGCCATAACATAAATCTTTATCTAATCGATAAAGATGGCAATAGAATCAATCGACGAAATGCAGAAGATATACATACAACACTCTACAACAACCAGATTCCACCCGGTGCGGCTGATGTTATTCACTATCAATATACAGTACCAAACAACATTTCTGGTACATTGTCCCTGAAAGCAACATTAAATTACCGAAAGTTTAATTCTGAATATTACCGTCTTGCGACAGGTAAACCGTCAGCTGCCAATCCACTACCCATCATTCCTGTTCATACACAGACAACGGTCATACCGCTTACCTCGTCTGTTCTGCTGCCTGCAACACAATCTCTTCGTCCTCGCTGGGAAAGGTTAAATGACTATGGCATCGCATTATTCAGAAAACCAGGCAAAGCCCAATATAAACAAGCCGAAAAGATATTTAAACGTGTACAAAATTTAGGCCGGCAAGAAGGCATTCTGAATCTGGCACGTCTCTATTATCATGAAGGTCGCCTTGAAGAGGCCAGCCTCACTCTCGGATTACTGGACAACAAGACCCTGACAAATCCATGGACGGCGACCTGGTATAGCGCGCTTATTAATCGTGATAACGGCTTTCTGGATGAATCTCTGGCATTATTTGCAAAACTCATTAAAACAGACTGGCCAGCAGCCAGGGAACGTCATTTCGATTTTTCGTATGACTATCGGTTGTTAAATGCATATGCGGTAACTTTATTCACCAGGGCCCGATTAGAAAAGCGTGACTCACCTGAATACAACGCCTTAATCAAACAATCTGAGCGCTGGTACAAAAAAGTACTCACTATTGACCCCGAGAATACTGCGGCCCATTTTGGATTATTTAAAGTCTATAAACAACTCGGCAACACCGCGCAGGCTAAACATCACAGGGCCCGGCATGCTTATTATAAAACAGATGACTCGGCTAAAAATCTTGCTATTGGCCTCGCTCGTGAAAAAGATCCCTATGCAAACAAAACAGCCAACTCAGTCGTCATTTACAACCTGAAAGAAACTAACAATGCCAAATAATATTACAAATTACACGATACCCACTCTTTTCTTCTTATTAGTTTTAATATTAGGGACATCCTGCAGTGACCCTGAACCGGCTAAATTAGACATTCCACAGCCAACTAAAACCCTTGATCAGTCCATGATAAACAAACAATTCACTCGCATTCCATTTACTGAAGTTTCTAAACAAATGGGGGTCGATTTTTTATATGAAGATGGCGCTGAGGGTGATAAATGGGCACCTGAAACAATGATCGGAGGGGTGGCTTTTTTTGACTTTGACAATGATGGCGACGCTGATTTATTGACTGTTTCAGGCAATCGCTGGGATCAGCTTAAAAACAACACTGGTGAAAATAGAATCGCATTGTTTCGCAATAATAACGGCAAGTCATTCACTAATGTCACACAGGATACGGGTCTGCATTTCACAGGTTATGGATTCGGTATCGCTATTGGTGATTATGATAATGATGGTTGGCAAGATATCTACTTGACAACACTGGGGACAAACTACCTTTTTAAAAATGAAAAGGGTAAACAATTTATCGACGTGACAAAAAAAATGAACGTCCAGGGCAAAATAGACGGTTATAGCGTAGGCGCTTCCTTTTTCGATGCAGATAATGATGGCGATCTTGATTTGTTTGTTGCTAACTACATCACCTGGAATCGAGCCATCGATTCGCGTTCCAACGAACAGGTTCTTGGAAAGAAAAAAGCCTATTCTGGACCCGTCGTTTTTCAGGGGGCGCACCCCTATTTCTTTAGAAATCTTGGTAAACAGGGTTTCAGGGAAGAATCTAAAATAGCGGGGCTTCAGGTATCCAATAACAATGAGATTATTGGAAAACCACTCGGCATTTTACCCATTGATATCAATAACGATCATTACATAGATCTTGTTATCGCAAATGACTTAAGCCGTAATTTCGCATTTATTAATACAAAAGAGGGTAATTTCAGTGAACAAGGTGAAACGATTGGTATTGCATACAATAATATTGGCAAATCAACCGCAGCCATGGGAATTGACGCCGCGTGGCTCTCGAATACACAGACACTGACCATAGCCATGGGAAATTACTCGGGCGAAATGACTTCAATTTACCGCAAAAATAACAAACACCTTGTTTTCTCTGACGACGCACCGGTTACCGGCATTGGCCCTAAATCAAGAAAGGCATTGACCTTTGGTGCGCTATTTCTGGATCTGGACCTTGATGGGCGCATGGACTTTTTGCAAACGAATGGACATGTTGAACCTGATATTGCACTCACCCAAAAATCACATTCATACAAACAACCCGCTCAACTATTCTGGAACTGTGGCCAACATTGCCCGAGGCAGTTTACACTGTTACCTGCATCATCTGTAGGTGACCTGTATGAACCACTGGTTGGCCGGGGACTCACAAGCGCTGATTTCGACAATGACGGTGATATCGATATAGCTGTTTCAGAGGTCGGTGGAAAATTAAGATTATTCCGCAATGATCAGAAAACGAACAACAACTGGATAAAACTAAAACTGAGACAGAATGACAATAATATATTTTCTATTGGTGCAACTGTCGAAATACAACATGGGAACTCAATACAAAAACAGCTCATTATGCCAACTCGCAGTTACGTATCACAGGTTGATAGCACCTTGGTCTTTGGTTTAGGTAATGCAGCGCGGGCAGATAAGATTATAGTCACCTGGCCTGATGGCAAACAACAATATTTGGAAAATATAACCGCTAACCAGACACTCACCGTGTATCGCAAATAACTTTTACCGAGTTTGCTCGCTGGTAACTTAGCCTATAGCTTTTTATCTATCTCTCCTGGCATAAAATACCCACAAATGAAATCCACCTGATTCACCTATGAATGGATTTGTCTTCCGGAGGTCAGGATGGCCGTGAGGGAAGAATCCAGTAGGACACTGCCCTAAACATAATATTCAAGACAAAAAAATACCCGTGAACGTTAATCCACGGGTATTTGGTATTTAAAGCCTGGCAGTGTCCTACTCTCACATGGGGAGACCCCACACTACCATCGGCGCTAAAGCGTTTCACTTCCGAGTTCGAGATGGGATCGGGTGGTTCCACTTCGCTATGGCCGCCAGGCAAACTGGTAAATAAAAAAACTGAATCAGAGTTATTCACTCTGATCCGGTTTTTTCAAAAATCTGGAAAAGCTTGTATGTTTAGGTTTGTTTAAGTTCTTGTTCCATATCAACAACCACCTCAAACTTCTTGGGTGTTATATGGTCAAGCCTCACGAACAATTAGTACAAGTTAGCTTCACACATTACTGCGCTTCCACACCTTGCCTATCAACGTCGTAGTCTTCGACGGTTCTTTAGAGACTTCAAGAGTCTAGTGAGAACTAATCTTGGGAGGGGCTTCCCGCTTAGATGCTTTCAGCGGTTATCC